>ENA-UPSA01000434-UPSA01000434.1-bioreactor-metagenome-genome-assembly--contig:-NODE-434-length-61104-cov-7.793772_pt1 | contig 61104 bp, 49 predicted proteins | sample MGYA00238183_ERZ773288 | MGnify/ENA primary metagenome ERZ773288 (study PRJEB29028, sample SAMN07631243) | bioreactor metagenome | isolation source: Switchgrass digestor | place: USA: Dartmouth... | reverse complement strand
ATTCTTTTATTTTTCAAAAAAAGCTCTTGACTTTAATTAGCTGGTCTTTTATTTTTCATTACGATATCACAAAATCTCAAATAAAACAATATTATAATGCACAATTCGACGTTCAGACTAAAACTGATCGTTCGCAGATCCCGATTTTCCGATGATATCCCAACATCATGGCGCGGTCCCCGGATCATGGATATTACCGGCAGATGTCTATACATATTAAACCGGCTGCGGGAAATAATACCTCAATGAGTGTAATGTTCTTTGTTCAGCATCAAATTTGTGAGATCACTTGAGGTATTCCATGAAGCTGTTATCACTGGCAAAGAAGCTGCTGATTTACCGGGAGCCGAAACCATATCAGGAGTTTGAGCTGCTGGAAGACGAGCCGTTTGAAACGGAACACGGCCCGGACGAGGGAACCGTCCTGGAAAAGACATCGAATCCCATAAGCTGTGAAGAATGGAACCTTATCAGGCAGAAATCCAAGGATGGCGAAAACAGCTCACAGACGACAAGCCAGGAAACCTCGGCACCCGGGCTAACCGTATCGACCAGCCTGCAGGCAAATCTGCAGTATGTAAAACGTGAATTGCACAGTCCGAAAAACAAGGACGTCATAATACGTGAATTCAAGGTCATGAACTGCTGCGATGCCTGTGTCGTCTATATCGACGGCATGGCGGACAAAAATACCATCAACAACTTTATCCTCAGGCAGCTGATGCTGAGGCCTCTGCCGGAACAGGCCGGGGAAGTCTGCTCTTTGGACTATATCGCGGAAAATCTGCTCGCGGCCAATGAGATACAGAGAGTCAGGGACATAGACGCAGCGATCCGTGAAGTCCTCAACGGGCTGACCGCCCTGTTTGTCGACGGGGCACCGGAATGCATTTTGGTCGAGACACGCGGCTATGAATCGCGCTCGATAACCGAACCGCTAAACGAGCAGGTCGTCTATGGGCCCCAGGAAGCCTTTGTCGAGCAGCTTAGGACAAACATCACTCTCATAAGGAAGATCATACGGAGCAAGGATCTGATAACCGAAATCAGGCCGATCGGAAAAGGCGGACAGATATCATGCGCGATGCTTTATGTCGACGGGATCGTCAATCCCAGGGTCGTCAGGGAAATGAAACGCAGGCTCGACAATATAAATGTCAATATTACCATCGGCACCGGTATAGTCAACCAGCTCATAGAAGAACGTCCCTTTTCCCTCTTTCCGCAAAGCCTAAGCACGGAAAGGCCGGACCGTACGGCAGCCTTCCTCATGGACGGCCAGATCGCGCTCATACTCGAAGGATCGCCCCAGGCGATAATCGTCCCGATAACTTTTTTTCACTTGTTCCATACTTCCGATGACTCTACATTGCGCTGGCAGTACGGAAACTTCCAGCGCTACGTGCGGTTGATCGCCTGCTTCTTTGCGATATTCCTTCCCGGTCTATATCTTGCGCTTACCCTGTACCACTCCGAAATGATACCGGCGGAACTGATGTCATCGCTCCACCAGGCCAGGGAGAACGTCCCCTTTCCGGCTGTCATCGAAGTGCTTCTGATGGAGCTCTCCTTTGAAATAATCAGGGAAGCAGGCGTCAGGGTCCCGGGCCTTGTAGGTCAAACCCTTGGCATCATCGGAGCCATAGTGCTGGGACAGGCTGCCGTTGAGGCCGGCCTCGTCAGCCCCGTGCTTATCATCATCGTTGCGATAACGGGACTTGGCAACTTTGCCATCCCCGATTACCGCCTTTCCTACGCCATCCGGATCTCGCGCTTCATCTTCATCGTGCTCGGCACCATCGCGGGCTTCTACGGGATATCGGCGGGCATGTACGTCATGTTCGGGTTTGCCTGCTCATTGAAAAGCTTTGGGGTACCTTACTTCTCGCCGGTTGCCCCAAAAACCGAAAGCAATCCGGATATAGTGACAAGAGGACCCGTGTGGACCCAAATACAGCGTCCCGATTTCCTGAATACGCGAAACCGGCGCCGTGCAGATGATTCCGTTATGGGCTGGCGCAACCGGGATAAATAACGGATCAGCATTTTATGAAATCACAGATAAGGGGACATATCCATGAAAGATGAGGGCAAATTCGGTGTTCAGGAAGCCACTTGGCTTTGCGCAATAACAATTATCGCAAAGGTGTTGTTCACAAGCCCGGCGATCGTCACATCCCAATTCGGACCGGCTGCCTGGTATATGTCGCTCATCTCGGTCATCGTCGCATCCGTCGGATTTGCTTTCATACTGAAGCTGCTGAAGCGATTCCCCAGGCGAGGTCTGCCGGAAATATACGAACTATCGATCTGCCGAATTCCGGGCTCTGTATTTTCAGGCATACTATGCATATTCCTTCTCTTGATCGTGATCCAAAACCTTTCCGATTTTCAGGAAGCGCTTCATGTATATACGTATCATAATACACCCGACTGGTACACTATCCTCATTTTTGTGATCTGCCTTGCGATACTTTCATTTTTGGGCCTGGAAACCATCGTCCGCACCGCCAAGCTTTTCTCGTTTTTTGTTATCGCGGGCATGCTTGCAGTGCTGTTATTGGCTGCGGAAAACTATGACATTACCAACCTTTTCCCGATTTTGGGCTATGACATCAAAAAAAACATAATGCATGGAATAATAAGAAGCTCAGCATATGGAGAAGTAATAATACTGGCAGTATTCGCACGATCGCTCCAGGGGACCGGATACGTCAAAAAGGCGGGGATCGCATCACTGACGATTTCGGGGATCGTGATCACGCTGACTTTGCTGGCCTATATACTGACATTTCCTTTCTATATCGCAGAAGAAGTGACCTCTCCGATGTATGAACTTTCTCAGCTGATAGATTTCGGAAGGTTTGTCCAGAGAATAGAGTCGGTGTTCCTGCTGGTGTGGATACTGGTCACCCTGATTTCTTCGACCGCGATATTTTATACTTTCATCAGCATTTACTGTTTTATCTTCAGGATCGATGACAGGAGGCCGATCATAATTGCCGGCTGCTTCATCACTTTTGCAGGGGCCATGCTTCAGTCAAATGTATCGGGAGTAGTGATCTCAGGTGTGAAAATGATCAGGAGCCTGGGTCCGATACCGTTTTTCATAATGCCGATGATCGCCCTTGCGGTCAGTGCAATCAGGAAAAAGAAGGAGGGCACGGATGATAAGGCATAAGCTTTTTATCCTGTTTCTTGCCGCAACTCTTTTTCTGCTCCCGGGCTGCTATGACGCGCAGGAAATCGATGATGTCGTGCACATCACGATGCTTGGCATAGACAAAGGTCGCTCAAACGGATGGCGGCTGACCGTGCAGTTCCCGACATTGAAAGACGCCGGACAAAGCGGCGGCGGAGGCAGCAGCGGAAACGGCGGAGACGGCGGGGGCGGAGGTGAGGACGGCGGGTATTCGGCAGAAGGCTATTCAGTGGTATCGGTCGATGCCCCGTCACTGCATGAAGGGCTGGACATGTTGAACGCCTCCATACAGAGGAGAGCCAACTTCACCCAGACACACGTCATCGTCCTGTCGGAAGAACTGGCCTCGACGGGCCTGGCGGATCATATCTCTCAGATCATAAACCATTACGAAATACGGCGCTCGGCATACCTGCTGCTGGCCAAGGGATCCGCGCATGATTTCATAAAGGCGAACAAGCCCTTCATCGGATCTTCCCTGATGAAAAATTACAGGATCTGGATAGAGCAGAGCAGGAACACCGGATATTTTCCGTATGTGACCCTGGGTGCCTTTTATGAAGACATGGTTTCGCCCACATCCCAGGCGATCATGACGATTGCGGCCATAAATGACTTTTCCGCGTTTTCCGGGGACGGTGGGAAAAAATCAGCGGAAAACACTCCCGGCGGAAGCTTCAAGGCGGGGCAGATCCCCCGTATAGGCGACAACAAGATCGAGCTTTGGGGCACCGCGCTGTTTAGCGGAGATACCATGGTATCAGAGCTTGACGGCGATGAAACCCGGTTCCTGCTCATGCTGCGCGATGAATTCACCGCGGGAAACCTCTCGATACCCGCTGCGGAGATTTCGGAAGGCATCATCTCCCTGAACGTCAGGAAAGCCAGATCATCAAAAGTATCCGTAAAAATCATTGATTCGGTACCCCATGTACGGGTGGCGGTCAGTCTCAAAGGCAGCCTGCAAAATGCGCAAACAAGTGTGGAAATAAGTGATGAGGCACAAGTAGCGGAATTGGAAAAAACCTGCCGGGAATATATCAAAGATCGCCTCGGGCAGCTGGTTGAAAAGTGCCGCAAGCAAAACACAGACGTGTTTGGATTCGGGGATGCCGCAGCAATGAACTTCCTCACGATAAGGCAGCTTTACGACTATGACTGGAACAGCCGTTTCAAGGATTCCGTTGTGGAAGTGGACGTAGATTTGACGATACAGCATACCGGAAAACTGATAAAAAGCTGACCGGTACCTCATAAATGTTTGGTGGTTGCGATGAAAATCATTTTTGCCATAGTGCCAATCCTCTTTCTGTACTACATGTCAACTTTCGCTGCCCACAACTGGAGACGCAGGAACAAACTGGCCGCGGTGGGCATCGTGCTGATCGCCCTTTCCGCGGCGGTTCTCCCCATTATCCTGATTTTCCTGGGCTGATCCCTTTAGGCTTCATCACGTCTTGCGATGTCGTTTTTCAGCAGCGTATAGAGGATGGTAGTGATCGGCACCCCGAACAGAATCCCTACAGGCCCTGCAACTCCTCCTCCGACTATCGCAGACAGTAAAACGAGTATACTCGGGAGCCCGAGGCTGCTCCCGACGACTCTCGGATATATCAGGTTCGTTTCGAACTGCTGCAAAATAATAAGGAAGATTACGAACCACAGGGCTCGGGCAGGTGAAATTATAAGGAGCAAAATGGCTGATAATATCCCTCCGATATATGCGCCAACTACCGGGACAAGCGCTGTAACACCGATTATAACGCTTATCAGAAGCGGATATTCAAAACGCAGGATGACCATTCCGGCAAAACATAATACACCCAAAATGCATGCTTCGGTAAGCTGCCCTACAACATACTTGTCAAAACTGTCGATCACGACTCGCATTACATACTCGCACTTGCGGTATACTTTTTCGGGTAAATAGATCGAAAACACGCGCTTGCTGTTCTTTATCAGCTTATCTTTGCCAAAAAGAAGGTATATCGAAAACACTATAGATATTGCAGCATTGGCTATACCCGCAATAACACCTGTGGTAATGCTGATCAACTGGTTGAGGATCGATGCAACGCTGCTTCCCCAGTCCTTTATAGACGACATTATGAGCGTTCCGACGTTGGAAAGATCTATCGACTCGATGTTGAAAAAATCTGCTATCCTGTCCACATATTGCTGGACCGACCACATGTTGTTTCCGGCGGTCTTTATAAGGACCTGGATGCTCTCAATCAACTCAGGTATTACAAAGCTTACAAAAACTACGATCACGAACATGACGGCTACATATACGATAAATATTGAAAGCCCTCTGGCAAGGGCGTCGTATTTATTTATAAACGGTATTTTGCACAGCACTTTCTGAACTCCGCTGCAGGGTTTGTTAAGTATGAATGCTATCGCGATCCCCGTAAACAGCGGTCCAAACAGTCTCAGGATCCTCAGAAAACCTTCAAGAAGCCCTCTGAAGTTTATTACCGCAAGGACAAGCCCCACCGAAAACAAAATCAGAATCATCAGGTCCCGTTTCATTCGATTGCTCATATATATCCCCCATATGCACGGAAAATCGGATCGTTGTCCTGCCTCTAAAAAATCTGCGTTCAGTTATATATTTTATAATAACGTATCAGGTGCCGCCGCGCAAGAAAATTGCTCCAAAAATAGCCGGATCCGGCAGATCTATATCAAAATCAATATTTATATCAATATCAATATCGATCAATAAGTAATATATTTACATACCTTCCATGCTATAACAATTCGACAGAAGCTGCCATATTATATAGCGATACTGCAAATGCAGATATAACCAACTTTCATGAAAGGAGTTTCTGCATATCTATGAATGACAGCTTCTATTCCGACTTCTGTCGTCATATCGGCGAGACTGTGACTATCTATACAAAGAGCGGCGGACAGTCCGGTTTTGGATTTACCGGTGTCATCCTTGGTGTCTCCAATGACTTTGTGCGCCTGATCACACAAATCGGCCCCGCCCCGGGATGCGCACTTGGATCCGACTGCACATGTGACGGTCGTGGAAGAAGGTTCCGCGGCAGGATCTTCGATATCGGATCCTATGTCGACATTCCGCTTGATGCCATTGCAGCTGTTGTATACAACGCAGTCTAATTGTCTCAGCAACATTACACTCATATGTCCGACATCAGGAAGGCAAATTTCAAGGGTTGCAGCAATGAGAAAAGCTGCAACCCCTTTCCTGTCTATAATGGATCTTAGTATATCCCCATCATAAAATTCAAATCAGTTACGCGGTGGTGCGGTGCACAGATTCGCAGGATTTATAAAGCAGTCATAGGGGATCAGGAATGTGCGGATCCCTGAAGCATACGGGGCTATATCATAAAGCTGGTAATATATGACTATGCCCCGCGGCTCACAATAGAAGTTCTCTTCATGAAAGTTTTTATCGATGAGCTCCCGGTAATTCTCAAAGTATATGTCGGGGTTCCTCCTTATCTGCTGTTCGATGCGTCCCAGCAAATATCTCTTCATTTCAACATTGCATCTGTACAGGCGCTCCAGAGTGACCTCCGTTCCTCTTTGCAGGTTCCATGTCTGGGAAGTGCGTCCCGTAACGCCATGGGCCCCCCCTGTATACACATACCTGTCGAAGTAGAGACTTATGATGCATGCCATATTGTATGTTACTTCAAATACCTGCATCACCTCAAAAGCCCTTACGGGATACCCGTTTTCCTTCGCCGATTTGTACTCCGCAACTGCCATGTCGTATAGCTCTGTTTCGGCGTAACGCCTGTAATTTCTTGCCGATCTTTCATAGTATCGGTTTATCGCATTGACGGTAGACCGGAACCTGTCGGACCTGAACTCAGGATATTCGATCCTGTAATGGAGAACGACCTCTCCGTTATACAATAAGTCCCTTTCAAAAAACAGGGTATTTACTGCTGCACCTCTGCCGTCCAAAAAAATCACCTCACACCAACATATGCATCGACAGGTGATAAAGTGTAAAAAAGTGTCAGTCATATGTCGATATAAGGCGGGATTTCAGACGTATAACGCTTCTATAATGCTTTGATAATCCTTTATAAAGCAAACCTGATATGGTATCAGATGAAAAACTTCTTAAACAGGGACTCCCTCAGCGGGCGGGATATGGCAATGACCAAAAAAGTGACTCCTATCATGACACAGGCGATCAGCGGATATGGCGACCATATAAGCCTGCTTCTCACTTCAAACGTATGATTGATCAGCGACTCTATGAGGACACAGTAACACCCGATCGCGATCCATATTCCGGCGGTGATATAAAGATAGCCTCTCCTTACGTACCGCACAAGCGCTATGGCTGCTATCGTTATACATGCTGCAGCCAGTACGACCGGAAACGCGAACCCAAGGAACCATGATCCTCCCGTCGACAGATCGATGTACAACAGATAAAACGCTACAACTGCAAAGTCAACGGAGATGAATACGATGGGATTTGGCCTGTGGAACCAATACGGCAGCAGGAACCACGCGTATGCTATAAAAATACCTCCCGTGGCATAGCCGGACCATGTGAGCCTTCCGTTTGTACTCAGGTCTATCAAAATACACAGCGAAAACGCCAGCGCAAAGAACATCGTGAGGATAAACAGGACTCCCGTCCGCTTCACCGTTTCCGTTTCCTTGTGGAATTCGGGATACGGGCCCGGTGCATCCCTGATCTCGATTTCCGGATGATAGACCGCCGTTCCGCACAGCGGGCACTTTTTTTCACTGTCCGCAAGCTCGACTCCGCATTTTATGCAATACATACTCTCGCTGTCCTTTCGGGTTGTTATGCCTGCATTGATGACTGTTGTTTGTCATGCATATGGGAATTGCCATAATTGCTTTCAACTTTTATTTTCATCCCAAGCTCACGCAGTATTTCATATACTTTCCGCTCCAGCTTAGGTTCCTTGATGACGCGCGTGAAGTTTATATAAAGGGTGTCGCCATACGATAACATCGCACAGTTATATGGCTGTCCCGGACGCGCACCCAGTATGAAGTCCATCCTCGTGACATATCTCTTCATCTCTTCCGGTATCTTTACGGCGCCAAGATTGGAAAGTGCCAGGCACTCCTTTCCCTCGCCGATTATATTGTAGGCCGCCTTCATCACCGCATTTTTTATGAACAACGGCATGATCCGGATGATAAAGGCCTGTTCGTCACGCACATTCGACGCTATGGCCGACGCCATCTCCTTTTCGGTTATTTCTGCGGCCATGCTGTGGTGTACTTTCTTACATATCTCGTCGAAAGTCCACTCGCCCAGCCTTGGATCTATGCCCGGCTTGATGTACAGGGAAAAGTTTCTGACCGTCCGGCTCGGAAAAAGATTCCTGAGGTTCACCGGCACCTGTACGAGGACATGCTTCTGCCGGTGTCTCGGCACGCTTTCGTTTTGAATATCGTAGATCGCCTTTATTAGCGCGGAGCAGATCAATGCCGTCAGCGTGATGCCTTTGGACCTTGCTATATTGACTGCCGTTCCGGCGTCGGTCATCAGGGTAGTAAGCCTTATGAAGCCGTCTTCATCAGGTGTCCCGTTGAGCCTGTACGCATTTTCTCCGGTCCTCTTTTTCGTCACTTTTCCGGCATACTTGAGGTAGCTGTCCTCCAGCTCCTCTTCATCCGGGGTCTCAAGCCTGTTCAGTACTCCGTCCGTGCAGGGAATGTCCGCTCCGTATTTCTGCTTCAGATATTCCGCAACGAGGGTCTTCAGGAATACCAAGCCGCCCGAACCGTCGGTCAGAGCATGGAAAAACTCTGTCGCGATGCGGTTCCGGTATGCAATTACCCTGAATGCACATTTGCGGATATTTTCAAAGGGCATGCGCATAAGGGGGCATCCCTTTTCCTCCATGATTTCGGGAGCCCTGGGTATTTCCTCAAGGTAGTACCAGAACAGGCCTCTGCGAAGGCGAACGGCTATCGAAGGGAACCTCCTGACTGTTATGTCCAGCGCAGACTGGAGTACCGGCACATCAACGTCTTCGATAAGCGTGGCAGAAAGCCGGAATGTGTGGTTGCGGTTGTGCCTGTATGCCGCCGGGTATATTTTTGCTGCGTTGTCCAGCCGCATCCACCTCAATTTGCGTTTATACGGCAGGTACACGTCAAGGAATGCGTTTATCTTCCTGTAATCGGAACGAAACTCCTTAAGACCGTAAAGGACATATCCGTGCCACATCTCCGGTGCAACGACCAGTTCGCTTTGACAGCCCGCCGACAAAAGCTTCAGGTGCATCTGCTTCGAATCTTCGAGCATGATCTCGCTGCCCCCGGCGAAGATAAGCGAAGGCGGCAAACCCTTCAGGTCGCCGAAAAGAGGCGACACAAGCGGATCGCTTTTGTCGTCGGCATACAGGTCGGCAAACAGCATGAGCTTTTCTGCCGACATGGTAGGATCGGCTGACTTGTTGTAGTTGTAGGATCCGCCGGACAATGTCAGATCGGTCCAGGGGGATATGGCGACGATCCCCCCGGGGAGCGGAAGCCCTTCATCCTTCAGTTTCAGGCAAAGGGAGAAAACCAGCCCTCCGCCTGCGCTTTCCCCGCAAAGGATTATTTTCTCCGGTTCATACCCTCCGTCGAGCAGGTATCGGTAGGACTCGAGGGCATCCTCCAGGGCCGCGGGATACCTGTGTTCGGGCGCAAGCCTGTACGCGGGGCAGAATACCCGGACAGAGCACTCATTTGCGAGCACCGTTCCGAATGCACGCGCATAGTCAAGGCCCCCGCATACGAATCCGCCACCGTGCAGGTAGAGAATGATCCCCTCACGGGTCTCGTCGAGCGGATATATCATGGAAGCCGAAAAGTTCGGAAAACGGTAAGTCCTGGAGCTGACTTTCCATCTCCGGGGTATCACCATCAGGTTGCCGATCATGTCGTGCTGCTGGCGTGCGTGCTGGATGGTCGCTCCCTGCATTATCGGCCTGATCTTTTTCAGTTGCCTCCTGACAAACTTTGCTGAAAGGGCCATACTTGCTCCTTTTCATCCTGAGAGTATCATTTTTGCAGCCATATACTATTCTAATATAATCTTACGGATTTATCCACTGCTTTTGGCATTTTTTCTCTTTTTCGCTCAAATGGTCTCAAAACACAAGTATGGCATCCGTGTCAGCGTATACTTGACCGATTTCGCCGGAGGAGCCGGAATTGCGGGCGAAATAAGAGCCACGAAAACCGGCTGCTTCATACAGCCAGGTTTCGTGGCGCTTGTGTGTATTTACACTTCAACCGATAATTATCTTAATTGAATGATGCTTGTCGGGTGACGATCAGCAAATCATTTTTCGTAGCCGAGGCACTTCCTCATCAGTTCCTGGTGCTTGCGGACATATTCGATCTCATCACACCATCCGGCGTCATTCATGCGGCGGTTGCCTTCAAATTCACTGCAGATGTAACCCTTGTATCCGCCCTCCTGCAGTGCTTTTATTATCTTCGGATAGTCCATGTTGTCGACCTGTCCGTTCTCGTCGATGTCATAGAATTTCCCGTGGACATAGACGACTTTGGAAGCGTACTCTTTCAGCTTTTCATAAGAAGCAGGCCTGCGCTGGCGCAAACTGAAAACATACTGGATGGCTCTTTTATCGTTGTCTGTAAAGCCCATCTTTTTAAGCTCCGGTTCGATTTCCTCAAACACGAAGTCCTTGCCCGCAAAATAAGCCTCACGCTGTTTTTCGCGGATATACTCAAGGCATTCACGGTTTATCCCCTGGCGGCTGAACATGCCGACATCGGCAGTGCTCATGCAATACTCATAGGAGCTGAAATCGACCTGCAGACCGATATATTCTGAAAGCCCAAGCTTGTCCGCGACTTCGAGATAGGCTTGCTGGACGGGATCATCAACGCTTGTGGGAGCATGGCACTCCAATGCCAGGACAATGCCATACTCCGCGCAGTATGGCAGCAATCTGCCTGTTATCTCGGGATTGACGAGGTCGATCGGCTTCTGGCCCGGTATGGTGAGCAGCTTTCCGAGGTGGGCGGAATGGAGCAGTCTGATGTGCGTTGCCCCAAGCTTTTTCGCTGCCTTGATATACCAAACGCTGCGTTCGAGCAATTCGTCGTCGGTCAGCTGTTTGTTCTTGTGCATCGCCCTGTCTGCAAAATGGTCAACGCATACTGTCTCAAGGCCGTAGCGTTCCATCCAGCCGTAGTACTTGTCAAGGAACGCATCGCTTATATATGGCCATTCCGGGATCATCATTTCCGGGAATATCTCGATTCCTTCAGCACCGGATCCCGCTGCGGCAGCAAGGCATCCTTCCAGGTCGTGCTTATGGAAATAATAGTTGTCCTGATAGCTATACAGTGAAACACCGAGCTTTATATCATGGTTGGTCTTCATGTTACTACTCCCTTTCTACGAAAACTATGCAAAAGTAAGCTCTTTTTCACAAACCGACACCATAGTTGGCGTATATGAACGGCGTGTTTTGAGCGTAAGTTTCACGCGGTGACGGCCCTGCTCGATGCCGCCTTCCTTAAGGACAACGACTCTGAGCTTTTCACCGAAGATCCAGTATACATCGGTCGGGAAATCGTCGGTCAGCAGGTCGAGGTAGCGATATTCTCTTCCGTTATGCTGGACCAGCATGGTATTCGGATCTACTTTTTCTCCGTCTACCTCAAGATCTATCTCTTCGATGCAGCAAAGAGGCAAGCCCCTGTAATAGTTGATTTTGATGTTCACACAGTAACCTATTTTCTTACCGTGCTCCCATATGCTGCGGCATCCCTCATCGGTCAAAATGTGTTTGTCGTACATAGTGTCACTCCTTCTTTTACTAGCATGAGTTGCTGATAAAATGCATTCCGATTTTGATGATCTTATCTGCCAGATATCCAATGAATGTTTTGATTTTATTATACTACGCCCGAATGTTTTATTCAACTGTTTTATGCAACAAAAATGAAAATCACTGAAACTATTTTGCCTTATTTTCAAATCCGATGCTTAAATTGCCATTGAGGCAAAAAATAACCCCCTCCCCAGGAAAACAGATTTCCTCTGTTTTCTATGGAAAGGAGGATATCAGGCATGTCCTGTCTCAAACCGGATTCCGGCTTTTTGCCAGGATCTCAGATTTTCGATTTAAGTGCTTTCATCCTCTGACCATGATCAAGGATCCTCTTTCGGAGCCGCAGGTTCTTAGGGGTTACCTCCAGCAGTTCATCATCTGCCAGAAACTCGAGGCACTGCTCCAAAGACATCGCGCGGGGCGGGATGAGCCGCAGTGCCTCATCACTTCCCGCAGCACGAAAGTTTGTCAGCTGCTTCCGCCTGCAGACATTGACCGTTATATCCTCCGCTTTTGGGCTGCAGCCTACGATCATGCCGGCATATACGGGTACCCCCGGACCGATGAACAATACACCCCTCTCCTGGGCATTGAACAGTCCGTATGTTACGGCTTCACCAGTCTCATAGGCGACAAGGCTTCCGGTGGTACGCCTGTTTATTTCCCCTTTTGCGGGTGCATAGCTGTCGAATACCGAGGCCATGATACCTTCCCCGTGCGTATCGGTAAGGAATTCGCTCCGATATCCGAAAAGGCCTCTTGTCGGAATAAGGAACTCCAGTTTCATCCGGCTGCCGACCGACTTCATTTCGACAAGCTCGCCCTTGCGCATGCCTATTTTTTCTATGACGACACCCACCGACTCCTCAGGCACGTCCACCGTCAACCGTTCGATCGGCTCATGGACGACTCCGTCGACCTCCTTTGTCAGAACACGCGGAGGCGAAACCTGGAACTCGTAGCCCTCACGGCGCATGGTTTCGATGAGGATCGAAAGGTGCATTTCTCCCCTGCCTGCCACGTTGAAAGCGTCGGTCTGACCTATTTCGGACACCCTCAGCGAAACGTCCTTAAGCGTTTCACGGAAAAGCCGGTCCCTAAGGTTGCGTGACGTGACATACTTCCCTTCGCGTCCTGCAAACGGGGAATCGTTTACGGAAAATGTCATCTCAATGGTAGGTTCCGAGATCTTTACAAAGTGGAGCGGTTCTACCGCATCCGGGGAACAGATCGTGTCACCTATCGTTATTTCGGCTACACCCGAAATCGCGACGATGTTTCCCGCCGAAGCTTCCGGAACCATTATTCTGTTCAGCCCGTCAAAAGTATATATGCTGACGGCTTTTGCCTTTATATTAGGCTTGTCCGTGTGGTAGTTGCATACGACGATTTCATCGTTTTGCCTCAGGGTGCCCCGTTCTATGCGTCCGATGGCGATCCTTCCCACATAATCATTGTAGTCGATCGAGGAAACAAGCATCTGGAACGGTGCATCCGGATCACCCTCCGGTGCGGGAATGTAGTTGACGATCGTATCAAAGAGCGGTTTGAGGTCCTTCCCTTCGGTTTCAGGCGAATATGAGGCGGTCCCGTTTCTGCCCGAGCAGAAAAGCATTGGAGAGTCCAGTTGCTCGTCCGTCGCATTGAGATCGATCATCAGCTCGAGAACTTCGTCGACGACTTCCGATATTCGCCTGTCCGGCCTGTCGATCTTATTTATGACAACGATCACCCTATGGCCCATCTCCATGGCCCGGGACAAAACGAAACGCGTCTGGGGCAGCGGTCCTTCCGCCGCATCGACCAGAAGGATGACTCCGTTGACCATTTTCAGGATGCGTTCCACTTCTCCGCTGAAATCTGCGTGTCCGGGTGTATCCACGATATTTATTTTTATATCTCCGTACTGCACGGCTGTGTTTTTTGCCAAAATCGTGATCCCACGCTCACGTTCAAGCTCATTTGAATCCAGTGCCCGTTCCTGTACGACCTGGTTTTCCCGGAAAATGCCGCTTTGCCTGAACATTTGGTCCACGAGCGTGGTTTTGCCATGGTCGACGTGAGCGATGATCGCGATGTTCCTGATATTAGAGATCTGCAAAGTCTTGCCCCCTTGGCTGCTGACGTTTGATTGCTGACGTTTGATTGACGATTAATTATAATTCGAAATTTAACCGATGGCAAACATTTTTTTGCCTGTTTATATTATTGCCCGGCCAGGAATCCGAGTTTTTATGCGGAGACGGAAGGACAGCAGGTCTCGACCTTAATTATCCTCATTTTTGGGCATGGTCCGGACCGAAAAAGCCGTCATCGCTCTTTTTTATTGAACATTAAGATAAAGTCTGATAAAATAACCATGATTTGGTGACAAGGGGGTGCATTCGATTGGACCGATGGTGGCAGGACGCGGTCGTCTATCAGATCTACCCGCGCAGCTTCAAGGACTCCAACGGCGACGGGATAGGAGATATTCCCGGAATAATATCGAAGCTGGATTACATAAAGGATCTCGGCGTCAACGTGATATGGCTGTCCCCCGTTTACAAAAGCCCAAACGATGATAACGGCTACGACATCAGCGATTACAGGGACATAAATCCCGAATTCGGCACCATGGAGGACATGGAACGCCTGATTGCCGAAGCGGGCAGACGGGGTATAAGGATCATCATGGACCTTGTCATCAACCACACGTCAGACGAGCATCCCTGGTTCGTCAAAAGCAGGCAGGGCCATCCCGAGTACAGGGACTACTACTATTGGAGGAAGGGGAAAAACGGCGGCCCCCCTAACAACTGGACAGGTTTCTTCGGAGGCAGCGCCTGGGAAAAGGACGAGCAAACAGGTGAATGGTATCTGCACCTGTTTTCAAAGAAGCAGCCCGACCTCAACTACCATAACCCCAGGGTACTGGAAGAAGTAAAAGACATAATGCGCTTCTGGCTCGACAAGGGGATCGCGGGCTTCAGGTGCGACGTTATAAATATAATTTACAAGACATCGCTGGAAGACGGCAAAAGCAGGCTGATCCTCAAAGGCATCGAACACTATCTCTCACAGGAAGGCAACCACAAAATTCTCAGGACACTCAGGGAGGAAGTCCTGTCAAAATATGATTGCTTTACGGTCGGGGAAACGGTATTCGTGACACCGTCAATGGCAAGGGACCTGTGCGGCGCGGACCGCGGAGAACTTGACATGGTCTTTTCATTTGAGCACATGGAGACAGACCAGTTCATCGTCAAGTGGTTCAAGCGCAGGTTCAGGCCAAAGCGTTTTTTCAGGGTCATCTCGAAATGGCAGAGGGAACTGGACTGGAACGCAAACTACCTCGAAAATCACGATCAGCCCCGAAGTGTCTCCAGGTTCGGGGACGACGGCCGCTTTTGGGAAAAGAGCGCCAAGATGCTGGCAATGCTCCTTCTCACTCTCCGCGGAACTCCGTATATTTACCAGGGCCAGGAAATCGGCATGACAAACTTTGACTTTGTCTCCATGCAGGATATCCGTGACGTCGAATCGCATAACATTTATAAAATCGCGTGCGACCTGCATTTCCCCAAATGGTTCAGGTGGAGTCTCATAAAGAGGACGAGCAGGGACAACGCCCGGACTCCCATGCAGTGGGATACGGGCGAGCACGGCGGGTTTACCGACGGCAGTCCGTGGATAAACGCTAATCATAACTATACCAGGATAAATGTCGCTGACCAGAAAAATGACCCAAATTCGGTACTCTCTTTCTACAAAGATCTGATCCGGCTGCGCTCGGCTTCGCCCGTATTGCGGAAAGGTACGTTCAAACCCTTGAAGATCGGCCGCAAAGTCTTTATATACGAGAGAGAATATTTGGGCAGGAAGCTGAAGGTTATACTGAACTTCAGTCCCCGGACAAGAAAAATCGACATGCAAGGCAACGTCCTGATCTCCAACTACAAAAGAGGAGTACTGGACGGGAAAATATATCCTTGGGAGGGGGTAATTATAGGATGATCGTATCGGACAACAATGTATTTTATCTGACTACCAGGGATACAAGCTATATCTTTCGCATTACCGGGTTTGGTCATCTTGAGAGCGTTTATTATGGACGTAAAATACCTCAGCAGGATATAACACCGCTCCTGACCAAGCACACGATCATGCCCGGCGGAAACGTGGCTTATGATGCGTCCGACAATACATATTCGCTGAACACTTTGACCCTTGAATACTCCGGGATAGGCAAGGGGGATTTCCGCCACTCCCCTCTCGAAGTCAAGATGCCCGACGGCACGTTTGTCTCGGACTTCACATATCAGTCGCACCAGATTTTCGACGGCTATCTGGAAAGCGACTCTTTGCCGACCGCTTACGGAAGTCCGGAAGAGTGCAGGACACTTGAGGTATGCCTCACCGATAAGCCTAATAACGTATCGTTGTTCCTGTATTACACAGTCTACGAAGATACCAATGTCATCACAAGAAGGACCGTTTTGCAAAACAACAACGAAAACCCCCTCATAATACGGAAACTTATGAGCATGTCACTCGACCTTCCCGAGGGTGATTATGAACTGCTGACCCTTCACGGCGGTTGGATAAAGGAAGCCCATAAATGCACACGTCCCGTTACATATGGACTTTATGTAAACCAATCGCTCACAGGAGCGTCAAGCAATATCGCAAATCCCGGAATGATGCTTTATGAAAAAGGCGCATCCGAAAACCACGGCAAGGTCTACGGGTTCAACCTCGTATACAGCGGGAACCACTATGAAGCCGTTGAAAGGAGCAGCAGTTCAGTCCGGGTGATGACGGGCATCAACCCGCAATGTTTTGAGTGGAAACTTGAACAGGGCGGGAAGTTCGAATCGCCCGAATCCGTGATGACCTTTTCCGACAGAGGGTTCAACGGCGCAAGCCAAAACTTCCATGATTTCATAAACAGGCACATCGTTCGGGGAGACTGGAAGGGCAAAGAGCGTCCGGTCCTGCTCAACAGTTGGGAAGCCTGTTTTTTCGACTTCACCCAGGGCCGTTTGATGCGTCTAGCCAGAAAGGCCAAGGCTCTGGGTGTTGAGCTTTTCGTTCTGGATGACGGCTGGTTCGGAAAGCGCGACAGCGACAATGCCGGCCTTGGAGATTATCATGTCAACCGAAGGAAGCTACCGCGGGGGCTTGCTGCTTTTGCGGCAAAGATCAACAAACTCGGTATGGCCTTCGGGCTGTGGTTCGAACCCGAGATGATAAACGAAGACAGCGACCTGTATCGAAGCCACCCTGAATTTGCGGTATGCATACCTGACAGAAAGCCCAGTTATGGCCGCAATCAGCTGGTACTTGACCTCTGCAACCCCAAGGTCCGCGACTACATAGTGGAAAATGTCCGTCGCGTGCTTGACAGCGCGAACATTGGATATGTTAAATGGGATATGAACCGGCACATGACGGATATGTACTCTCCGTGCCTGGAAAATCAGGGCGAGTTTTACCACAGGTACATTACAGGTCTGTATGACATACTCAGGCGGATTTTCCATGACAGGCCGCACATCCTTCTGGAAAGCTGTTCTTCCGGCGGCAACAGGTTCGATCTGGGTATGCTATGTTTTTCACCCCAGATCTGGGCTTCAGACAACACCGATCCGGTAGAACGCCTGAAAATCCAAACCGGACTCAGTTACTTCTATCCTCTTTCGACCATGGGTGCTCATGTCTCGGCAGCGCCGCATCAGCAAACGCTTCGCAACACGCCTCTGCCGACGCGGTTCAATGTATCCGCATTCGGCGTACTCGGCTATGAGCTGGATCTGAAATATCTGAACTTCTCCGAGCTCAAGGAGATCAGGAAGCAGATTTCCGAGTACAAAAAGTACCGCCGCGTGCTGCAGTATGGGAAGTTTTATCGATTTGACAAAAGAAAGCCCCATAAGGAAAACCTGCTCTGCGTGTCCGACGACAGAGATACCGCAATAGCGGGACACTTTCAGACGCTCGCACCCGCAAGCGATACAAATGACATCCTTCCGCTGACCGGTCTTGATCCGGATAAGAGATACACCGTCAAAACACTTGAACAGACATATGCGATCCGTCGGTTCGGGGCACTTGTCAGACACGCGATACCTATGAAAGTCGATCCGAACGGTTTCCTGTTCCGAACCGCAGACAAATATTACAGGCTTCCCGATGCCGTGGAGCAGTACGAGGGTTGGGGCATCGTGCTTGAAGAGGGCATCAGGCTCAACAGCCAGTTCATCGGCAGCGGATATAACACAAATATGCGTATCATGGGCGATTACGGCTCCAATTTATATATAATCAAAGCGCAAAACGACAGATCGGAAAGTGACGTTCAGACTCGCTGAATAAGCCTGCATTATCAGGAAAGGAAGTAAAGCAATGAAACGAAAGGGCAATAAGTATTTCTTTGGCCTCGGAACTGTCGGAAGGGACATGCTATATAGCCTTGTAAGCATGTACCTGATGTTCTACCTGACTGACATTTTGAATCTTCCCGACTCAACGATGTGGTGGATGACAAGCATCCTGACAGTCCTTCGCGTTTTCGATGCGGTAAATGATCCGTTTATGGGAGTCATTGTCGACAACACGCGTTCAAGATACGGAAAGTTCAAACCCTGGATAGTAATAGGAGCGGTACTTTCCTCCGTCCTGACCGTTCTGATGTTTACGGATCTCGGTCTCTCAGGTACTTTGTATATATTCCTTTTCGGCGTTTTCTATTTGCTTTGGGATATAAGCTTCGGCCTAAACGACATCGCTTACTGGTCTATGCTTCCGGCACTGACTCTTGACCAAAGCGAAAGGGAAGAAATCGGGGCATTTGCACGCATATGCGCCAACGTGGGCATGTATATAGTCGTCGTCGGCATACTGCCCCTGACAGACATGCTCTCCAAAGCAGCGGGAAGCGATATCGCAGGCTGGTTCGTCTTTGCCGTTGCAGTAGCTGCTCTTCTGCTGGGATTCCAGGCATTTACGGTCTTCGGGGTAAAGGAGAAAAAGGGCTTTTTCAAGCAGGAAGAAACAACTACTATCAGGGGGATGCTGAAAGCGATATTCAAAAACGATCAGCTTCTCTACACGGCTATCGCAATGGCATTGTTTATGATCGGTTATGTGACCACAACAAGTTTTGGAGTATACTTTTTCAAGTATGCTCTCAAGAACGAAAACATGTACTCGGTATTTGCCGGCATCCTGGGTGTCTCCCAGCTTGCCGCACTGTCGGTATTTCCGGTGTTTTCAAAAAGGTATAGCCGCAAGCAGCTTTATACAATATCAACCGCTTTGGTCGCGATCGGTTATATCATCTTCTTTGTATCTCCCATGAACATGATCCCGCTCGGAGTAGCCGGTATCCTTATTTTTGTCGGGGAGGCGTTCATTCAGCTGCTCATGCTCATGTTCCTGGCCGACACGATCGAATACGGGCAGTGGAAGTCCGGGAAGCGGAACGAAAGCGTGACCTTTTCGATCCAGCCGTTCATTAACAAGATCGGTGGGGCAATAGCAAACGGCATAGTCGGATTTACAATTATCATATCCGGAATAAACGCAGCCGCGACCCCGGATGATGTGACCGATACCGGACTGTTGATAATGAAAATGTCGATGTTGATCCTGCCGATCATTTTCATAGCCGCCGGTTATCTGCTGTACCTCGCCAAGTACAAAATCGATAAGCAGTTGTATGAAAAGATCGTCGCCGATTTGGCGCAGCGAGGTGACATTTCCGGCCCGGCGGAAAATCAAAACGACAAGGAGTAGAGAAGGAAAAAGTTTTTTGGGACCGTCCGCGAGTCAGCTCCCGGCCGCACCCAAGTTAAAATCAATCGGAGGTATATGTATCGGTGAAGAAAACCATTATCAGCTTGATATTGTTTCTGTATCTTTTCAGCATGTTGCCAGTCGCTTTTGCTGCATCTTCCCTTCCAACGGACATCAGCGATGCCGGATTGGAATTCATCAAGGGGTTTGAAGGCTTCTCGCAGTATGTGCGTTCGGATTCTTCCCATTATTATATCGGCTACGGCACAAGCTGCGGCCCCAACGATTATCCCAACGGCATATCAAGGCAGGAGGCGCACAAACTGCTTTACAACGCTGTACAGAAAATAAGATCACAGCTGGACAAATTCCTGAAAGAATACGATATTTCATTGAACCTGAACCAATATGACGCCCTTTTGAGTTTTTCATACAATCTCGGAACAGGCTGGCTGAAGTCTTCGAACAGACTGCGAACTTACCTGATAAACGGTCTCAGTAATTATTCCGATGTTGAGTTCGCTGACGCACTGGCCATATGGTGCCATGTAGGAAAGACCGTTAACAGGCAGCTCCTGAACCGCCGGATAAAAGAAGCCAGGCTGTTTCTTTACGGAGACTACGGCACCGGCGGATCCCCGGATTTCAGATATCTCATACTAGATCCGGGTGAAGGCGAAATCGACTCCGACGTTTTACTGTATGAGTATAATAAACCGTATGGGTCACTGCCGGAAGCGTATCTTGAAGGGTATACTTTTACAGGTTGGTACACCGAAGACGGAGAAAAAATAACTGAGGACATGACAGCAGACAGGAACCTCAGAGTTTACGCAAGCTTTGTCAAAGGAGTAGTCAAAAACCCGGACAGTTTGTATACCGATGTGAAAACCGAAGACTGGTTCTATACATATGTCAGTGATTTGAGTAAAGATAATATCATAGGCGGCTATGTTGACGGCACATTCAGGCCCGGCAACCCCACAAAATGCGGAGAGGCACTCAAACTGATCCTTCTGGTCGCGGGATACGAACCTCAAACGGCAACCGGCGGCCATTGGGCATCGGGATTTCTGGATATCGCCGTGCAGGACGGGATCGTTGAAGAAGGCGTGATCACAGACCTTGATGCCCCCATCAACCGCCTGCTGGTAGCTCAAATAGCCGCCAGAGCACTGAAACTTCCGGAATCATATCTCGAAACCCCATTTGCGGATACAGATGACGGTCATGTACTTGCTTTGTATGAGACCGGTATTATAGAGGGCGTTATCGAAAACGGCACTCGGGTATTTAAACCGCAGGATAATATCAAGCGCTCTGAGTTGAGCAAGATCATCTGGATAATCAAAAACAGTCCCGATTTTAATAAAAATTAAAAATATGCAAATTATATTCGATTAATATGATTTTCATACTTGTTTTCCCAGCTATAAGTCCCCTTCTATCAGCAAAACATATATATGTGATTCCTGACGGGATCATCTTCACAGAAAAGGAAGGGAACGGAAAACGATGAGTATGGACAACAGGAAAGACCTTGAGCAGGCAAAGAAACTGAACCAGCAGTCGGTATCCGGCGGAAACTACAGTCAGGCCGCCAACTCCATCCAGAAGGGCGCCCAGGAAGCCCGGAAGCTCAATCAGCAATCCGCCGCAAACGCACAACAGGCAAACACTTTCGGGCAGCCGCCCGTGTCCAACTTTGACCTGCAGCAAGCCAAGGCACTAAATCAGCAGTCCGCTTCCGGCGGAAACTACAGCCAGGCGGCAAACTCGATCCAAAATGGAGCTGCTGAAGCAAAGCATCTCAATCAAAAGTCGGCCGGCAAGAAAAAAGGATAGCCATAAAATCTCTACTTGACTGGCGGCAATTGTACCGTACTCTCAAATGGTGAAAGAAATATATAGGATCAAGCCAGTAAGACAGCCACAGCGCATATCTCTTGCCATGACACTTCAAGTCAGGTTATACGGCAAACGGCAGGCAAAAAGCCTGCCGAATGTTTTTCGTAATAGCAAGATCGCTTCATTTTCAGCTTTCAAATTTGACGGGACCGCACCTATGCTCCGGAGCAGCAAAAACGAACAGCGAAAACGCGTCTGCTTCCTTTTCGATAAGCTCCGTTGATGCAGCAAAAACAGCAGCCCTACTACCAGACCAGAAGCAGGCGACGCTCCGTCGGATGCCCAACGACACGTTGTCCTGTGCCCAAAACGATATAAGGTCCCATGGTACCAAGGCCGCTGCCGTCATATTCAGGCTCAACGGCTGTATTATAGTTGCATACCCAGCCAAACTCGACTTCGACCGTATGGTAGCCCTGTTCAAGCCCGCCTTCCTTAGGCACCTTGACTGTAGCTATCTCGTTTACCTGCCAGTAAATATCAGTGCGGTCATACATTTCCTCGGCTGTATAATCCATGCCCTGGATGTTCCATATCAGGGTATCTTTTGGATATACTACACCGTCGACGATAACGTTTCCTGTACGGAACTGTGACAACCAGATGCCTTTATAGTACTTCGTCCTCATGCAGAACTGGAAGCCCCAGCATTTGCCGTTTTCGTCGTAGAGATTGTGAAAGCCTCTCATTTGTATGAAATGATTGTCAACCATCTTTACACCCCACCTTTAGCAATATCCTAGCATACGACGCATCATTATGTGATGCCGGCGCATCTGCTCGCCGAGAAATGCGTCGTCGTCGCGTCCGGGCCCTTCATATTCGGAAATCAGATAACCGTCCCAACCATGATCTATCATGATTTTGAGGACATCATTGTAAGGTATGGTCCGCTCCTCGAAATTTTCGTCTACATAGTTGAATTTTGCGTGGCAGGCTTTTGAATACGGGAGGACCGCCTTGATATCCTCAGGCTTGCTCCACTCGGAGCCGAACCCTCTTTGCTTCAGCGTCTTGAGGGCTTCAGGCGAATAGATATCCTCCGGCCATGCATTTTGGAAAGTACCGAAATCCACATTTATTCCGAAATGCTTCGTCTTATGCTTCTCAATAAACTCAAGGTAATCGAACACATGCTTCCGTGTCAGCAGAGTCGGAGAGTGCACCTCGTTTTGCATCATCACGTCATACTTTTCTGCATACGGGAGTGCCTTTTCAATGATCCTTTCCCATCCGGGCTCGGGATCGCAATACAGGTTGACGGTGGTGATCTTCGTGCGCAGGACCTTGAAGCCAAGAAGATTTGCAAGCTTGAAGTCCCTGATAAGATTGAACAGCACTTCCTCGTCGCTCATCCTGTCGCCGCGGCGCAGATGGGTCTCAGCCCAATGGCCCATTTCTGCCGGCTGCATTTTGTACTTTTCGCAGAGCCAGAAATAGTGATCGATCCATTGTGGAGAAGGATTGGGATAATTCTCGATATGGGATGTCAGCAGCTCAAAGTGGGTGGCACCGCAGTCATACATGTCTTTGAATACGTCCTCAAGGGTCATACAGCGGCCGAGAACCTGACAATAGCTATAGACGGAGATACCAAGTTTAGGTTTGCCTTCCTGCACTTTCCTCATTTTTTCAACTCCTTAACCAGTAAATGCACTTGCTCTTTCGAAACCCTTTCGAGTAAGTTTGCTTTCTGAACTTATATTAGTTTTTATTTGAATCAGTGTCAAGCAGATTCTGAAAAATTTCAATATATTTTCAAAGCATCATTAATATTCCGGCATGAGCAATTAACATTTGATATAACTTTTATTAAGATTTGACCAGGGCAGACTGGATAAATATTAACAGGGACATGGGTTTGATATCTTGTATGGTACATTATGTATATAAGGACTTATGGACTGAAAATAGTCTGAAAATGTCATGCAAAATCTTCTCGCAGCTGCCATCACAAAAACTTGAAAAATGTTATCCTTGTGATATAATAAACAGGATTATTTTTCGATTTAAGGCAGGGTTTATAATTGGCAACGATAAAAGACGTAGCAGTTGAGGCCGGAGTATCCATATCGACTGTTTCCCGCGTTATCAACAACAGCTTGCTTGTAACGGAAGAAAAGCGCAATAAAGTCATGCAGGCCATAAAAAAAGTCGGTTATGAGATCCCGCGCAGGATAGCCATCCGAGGCATCAAAAATAAAATAATCCTTGTCATTACGACTATGTTCTCACGTCCGCTTCTGGATGGTTTCAGACTGGCGGCAAACGAGATGGGATATGTCGTTCTGTTTGAACTGCTTGATGACAGCCCCGACACGTATGACCAATGCACGGATGTGCTCCGATTATTGGAGAAGGATATCCTCTGCGGGGTCATCCTTGTCAATGTTATGAGCAAGAGCGAGAAAGTTGCCGCTTTATTCGGTTCCCTTCCCGTCGTGCAGGTCGGAGAGTATTATCCCTTTGACCCGACATATGTGGTGCTTACTGATGATGAAAAGGCCTCGTATGAGATGACATCTTTACTTATTGAAAAGGGCAAAAGGAAGATCGCTTACACTGCCCTTGAGGATAATTTTCTTTTCAATTTGAACAGGATAGAAGGTTACCGCAATGCATTGCAAAGGTATGGCCTCGAGCAGAAGCCGGAGTATATTTACCGCGCAGATTACTCAATAGAGGGCGGCCGCGATGCAGCGAGATACTTCCTGTCTCTCAGCGAAAGACCGGACGCCATCTGCTGCGTCGTGGATACCATCGCAGTCGGATGTGTAAAAGAGTTGATCAGCCAGGGTATACGTATCCCGGATGATATCGCCGTAACCGGTTTCGATGACTCATATATGGCGGAAACCATCATCCCCGAAATCACCACAGTGGCACAATCTTATCATGAAATCAGTGCCGAAGCCATCCGCTGCTTGGATCTGATAATACAAGGCAAATCCAACATTGGCCGAAAGATCATAATCCCACATACACTGATAGAACGCGAAACCACTTAGGGATCGATCCACGGATATTGACATTGCAGGCTGAATTGCTTTTTTTTAGTATCTCATATTGCCTGAACCCCTCCTTCTCGTCAATCGGAGAAGCAGGGGTTTTTTAACTTTGGATCCAATGATCAAAAGGACACATCTCTGGCCCAAAACCCCATCTTTTGAGCCGGTCAGTGAACTTGTCCCCGTTTTCCATAACAGGACCGCAAATATGCTTTCTATTATCTCGAGGTCCTGTTGTGGAAACCGCGAATATGAAAATCCACATTCACTTCTATGTCAGCTTCGCTGAAAATATCGTCCCAGTCATCCTTGATTTCTTCCCACAGCCGGAAGTCAGTCGACCTGACGGTTTTCCAAAAATACGCCACATCCGCTTTGAACTTCTTCTGCAACGCATCCAGGGTGTCATATATACGCTTTTCCATTTCATCGGAGATCTGCACTTCAATGCCGCGTAAAAACTCCGATTCCATGACATCTGAAGTTTCCGACCAGTTTTCGGTTATATCTCCTTCGGCAATTATGCTCACCTTGAAAGATATCCTGTCGTCTTTTATTTTAGGTTCGATTTTGTGTTTTTTTATATTGAGAGTAGTGTTTATGACATTTCCGGACTCCTTTTCCTCAATGGAAATGCTGCTCAACACCGCATTTCCGTTGAGCCAGTTGAGCCCTTCCGTCTCCCTTTCGTCCAGGAATCCAAGCAGCTTGTATTCTTTCCCGCAGATGATCGCGGCGCCTTTCAATGCTATGGATTCTTCAAAAGAGACCTTTTGGACTGCAACGCTCGAACCGGCGGCGAAATCCTTTGCCAGGTCACCAAGCGACCTCTTGAATTGCTTTTTCGATGTTCCTGTTTCTGTCGTTACCATCCTGTCGATTTCAAATGCCGGCATATGTTCAAGTTCGGGTTCTCTGCTGAGAAGTGAACGGGCTTCACTTTCGGATATCAGCACATAAGCATTGCGCGGCACTTCCCAAAATGCGAGCAGCGTATGCACGAACCTATATACATCGATCGATTTTGCGGCCTCTTGGCTGATGACTATTATATTCAAATGCTCAAAGTTCGGTATCCTGCTGCTTACGATATCAAAATCCTGCAAGGTCTCGAATATGCTTTCTCCCGAGCGCGACAGATTAAAATATGCTTTCGAATCCTTGAAACCTGTCTCGGGCTCTCTTACGCCGTTGGGATTGACGAACTGGGTAGTCATCGTAAACTTATCATCGCTCCCGCTCTCTTTATCCACTGCCATTGCAACGACCAATCCCAGTTCCTCAACCTCATGTCTGTCCCAGCACGCAGCACAGGTAAACATGATTATTATCAGCGTGAATGCTGTTATTTTTTTAGCCTTCATTTCTGCTTAGCCCTCCCCCCCTTTTTATTCCCTCTGATCAAAGATATGACAAGGAATAACATGGGGACGACCAGTCCTATACCTAACCAGGTATAACCCACTGCGCTTCCCATGATGAAAACTTCTCCGAGGTCATGTGGCACCAGCGCCACCAAATATATAAATGGTAAAATGGCAAACAATGCATTCCTGTATTTTACGGGAAAAGTCTGGCTGATACCCACTGCAGCCAAATACTGTACGCCTAAAAAAGTTGTATATATGCTTATCATCCAAATTATGATGAAAAACAGTTTGTAGTTTTCTATGAATCCTCCAGGCAGGTCTATTTCAGCAACAAGGCTTGAAGTTGGCCATGCCAGGTTCTTTATCTCGTCGATCGACATCACTCCGATCGTGATCAAAACTACCGCCGTATTTATTACGGTTGTCAATATCAGCCCCTTGAACAATGACTTCATGGCGTCTTTTGGTTTCTCCATCCAGGCGGTCGTAACGAATATGATCTCATACCCCGCATATATCGTCAGCGAACTGCCAACACCTTTCAGCAATGGGGTTATCCCATTTCCGAAAAAGGGAAGGATGTTGATTATTTCAAACTTTCTCATGCTCAGCAGCAATATGCCGACCAGAAGAACGATGACTATCGGGAAGTATATTTCGAATGCTTTCAGGATCGGGTTTATCCCGCCGATCGCCTGGTAAGTCGCCACCCAGATGAATGTTATCATCAGCACCTTTTCAGGAGTCCTATGCAGAAGGTATGTCGATACGAGCTCGGACAAAATCCTTGTTTCAAAACCAGCGATAAAAATAAAGTACAGGATGGCGATCGTATTTGCCACAGTTCCGATAACCGGCCCGACGACTTCCTTGCTGAACTGAAAGATCGTCCTCCCGGGATACCTGTTGCACAGGATGACGGACATCGCACCGGCGATCATCGTTAGCAATCCGGCCAGCAGGACACTGATCCACGCGTCCGGCGTTTGCACCGTGTCTACTACTTCCCTGCTGACCGTAAGGATCCCGGCACCGATAACAAGCGAAAATACAGCAATCGTAACTTGCCTGGAAGTTACGGTGTCCTTATGATTACCCATCGGTCAATCCTCATCCCCCTGCCTTTTTTCGTCCCTGTTCTTGAGTGTTCTCGGTCTTCTCTTCATTGCAGGCATGGGCAGCCTGATCAGGAAATCCTTCATATCGCCCATCCTGAACGGGGCCAACGGGCTCATATAATCAAGGCCGAAACTTCTCAGCTTGGTAAGATTCGCGGTGACCATCAGGAAAGCCATCACAACGCCATACAGCCCAAATACACCCGCAGCGAATATTATAAAGAACCTCAATATTCGCATCGATATGCCTATCGAGTACTGAGGGATCGAAAATGATGAGACTGCGGTCAGTGCGACTATGATGACCATGACCGGACTTACGATCCCCGCGTTCGTAGCAGCTTCACCGATGACCAGTCCCCCGACAATTCCTACCGCCTGGCCTATGGATTTTGGCAGCCTGACGCCCGCTTCCCTGAGGATCTCCAGGGTCACTTCCATTATCAACGCTTCAATAAGTGCAGGGAAAGGTATTCCCTCCCTTGTGGCAGCGGCGAAGATCACGAGCCTTGTCGGGATCAGTCCCTGGTGAAAAGAAATAAGCGAAACGTAAAATGCCGGTAAGAACAGCGAGATCAATATAGCTACATATCTGATGCAACGTATGAAGGTGCTGTAGATCCATCTGTCGTAATAGTCGTCCGGAGCCTGTATGAACATCGAAAATACAGTGGGTACGATAAGGACGAACGGCGTGTTGTCGACCAAAATGGCTATGCGTCCTTCCAAAATGGCCGCCGCCGTTTTGTCGGGACGCTCGCTGTATTGGACCTGCGGGAACACGGTCAAAATATTGTCTTCGATAAATTGCTCAATGTACCCTGAAGCCATTATCGAGTCGGTATCGATTTTCGTTATCCTGTGGTCCAGCTCATCAACTATCTTCTGGTTGGCCACCCCACTGAGATACATGACAGCAACTTCCGTCTTCGTCCTGCGCCCCAGGCTGTATTTTTTCACGGTCAGGCTGGAATCCCTGATCCTGCGGCGTACCCTGACGATATTCTCCTGCAGGCTTTCGACGAAGCTGTCCCTTGGCCCTCTGATCGACGGCTCCCCGAGGGGTTCGTCCTGGTCCCTTGTTTTCCAGCCCGGTGTCGTAAAAATGAGCGCCCTGTTTGAACCGTCCAGTATGAATACCGTGTTGCCCTTAAAAATTTCAAGAACACATTCGTTGAGCTTATTCGTCTCGGCCACGCATCGGGCGGTGACGACCGAGCCCTTTAGCCTGTCGATTTTCACGGGACCCGGCAAAACACCCTTTGCCTTGCCAAACTCCTTCAGTATCGGCGCAATTATATGCTGTTGTATTGACTGATTATCAGCAAGGTTGTCAACATATACTAGAACGGCATTCTGCTGGCCGTCAAGAAGCTTCAGGAATCTGAATACCACATCGGCATCCTTGCTCACATACCTGTTCAGCAATTTTATATTTGACGACAGCGAGTGTTTCAGGAAAACGTCGTGATCGCTGTCTATCTCTTTCCCCTCCATGGATGGCATACGGTCATTTTGTCCGTTGTCCTCTTTTTTCCCTATCCGCATATGAATGCAGCTTCCTCTCTTATCGGTGTATTATGCGCGCATGGACCGATATCATCCCAGCTGTTTCCTGATCCACTGGCAAAGCTTCGAAAGCCCGATCGGAACGATCAAAATAACGATCAGTTCTGCAGCAAGCTGCAGGTAACCTGCAAGCTTCAAACCTTGCAGCATTTCCGTCACCTCTTGACTTTGCGGTTTAAAATCTATCTTAGTCTTTATAACTAAGAGCATCTTTATTCAGAACTGGACATGCGCAGTAAAAAAAGCTCTGCCAAACAGTCAGCAGAGCCCTTATTTTTATATGCTTTTATTGCATTATTGCCGGTTGATCCAGTATAATTGATAATTTGCTATCAGATGTAAAGGGTAATTCACAGCGACCCGTATTTTTCCCCGAGCCTTGCCCAGAACCTAAATGTGCCCGGCCAGGCCATTCCTCCGAATAATGCAAGGATAAAATACCTTACCGCACTTGCCGCTCCTTCATGTCTTATGAACGATGCCATTACCGGCTTCAGACCGATCCTGATCGCATATACGAGAGCAACACCGACAAGGCATTTCATGATTTGTGCCCACCACTCCGCTTTCAGGTCGAACTTCAGCACACGCAAATCAACATACCATACTATCGGAAACGCCAAAGAAACACCCAAGATCGTGTATGCGTGCTTGACACCGTCGGCCGCAAATTTCACCGACTCTGCCCCGACCGCACTTGCGAAGGTCCTCTCGGAGAATAAAACAAGCAAAGCCGCAGCCATCACAAATCCAATGTTGACAAACAGACCTACCCGTCTGTCCGTTTCGGCACGGCGCAGAAGCGGGAACACAAAGGCAACAAGCAGCGCGCCTATTACCCATGATGTCAGGACATCGGCAGGAGTGTGCACTCCAAGGTACATCCGCGAAAATCCTATCAGGAAAATCACGGCGATCAGCAGGATCCTTAAGCCTTTCCGTTTTACGGCCCTAAACAGGCTTCCGAACAAAACAGTCGAGTTTTGAGTGTGCCCGCTCGGAAATGAATATCCTGTTGCGGCTGCCCTTGCGCTCTCAACTATGGTAAACATGGGATCGCGGACCCATGGACGCGGGATCTGGAAAAGGGCTTTGAGAAACAGATTCATTATTACTCCGACCATAACGGAATACATCATGCTATAACCGAGCCTCTTATCCAGGCACCAAAAGATTACAAACGCAACACCCAATATGATGACTTCGTCGCCCAGGAAAGTGATCATTGAGAAAAGGCGGTCAAGGACAGGAGTCCTGCATTTTTCCAGCAACCTCAGGATTTCCATTATGCGCTCTCCCAAATCAAAAGAGTGTTGAGCCAAATATATGTTTACTCAAAGAGTGAACTGTTCGTATGCGGCAAAAAACAGGCTGCAACGAACTCGTCCATATAGCTGGGGTATACACTGAGTTCCAGATATGTCATACTGCGTCCTATATTCTTAATAAGCTCCGCAGCTTTGTCAGACATGAGCATCGCATATGCTCCCGTCAGCGATGCATTCCCGATATAGCTGAACCTGTCTTCGGGCAGGTTCGGAAACATACCGATGCGGATGGCGTTTCTGATATTTATGCCGCTGCCTATACCCCCCGCGACAAGCACACGCCCGATCATGCCAAAATCCATTGACAGCGAGTCAAGCATCGTCATAATTGCCGAGTAGATCGCAGCTTTTGCACGTATAAAACTTTCAATGTCAGCCTCATCGATTGAAAGCTCTCCTGTCCTGCCCGATTCCTCCGCAAATGCAATGACGTATCTGGCCACTCCATACTCGTCGCGAAGTATCCGTCTTCCTTCTCTTACGAACCGTCCCCTCGCATCTATGATGCCGCATGCGAAAAGTTCACCCACCAGGTCTATTATACCGGAACCGCAGATCCCGACCGGAGCCGTATCTCCGATCGTCCTGTATTCCGGATCCATGGTCTCGGGATCTATCGTCACGGCTTCGATCGCCCCGTCGGTGGCGCGCATCCCGCAGCTTATCTCGCCGCCTTCAAAAGCGGGACCTGCGGAACAGGCGCACCCCATCAGGAAATCACGGCTGCCAAGAACTATCTCCCCGTTTGTCCCAAGGTCTATGAACAGCGTGAATTCGTCGCGGTTCCACATCATGCTTGCGAAGACCCCGGAAGTTATATCTCCTCCGACATAGCTTCCCACATTGGGCGCAAAAATCACCGGGGCACCGGGGTTTATGTCGACTCCGATATCACGCGCCCTTATATCAGCCAGCTCATAAAAAGCGGGCACATACGGCTCTTTTCTCAGGTGATCCGGGTTGATCCCCGTAAACAAGTGGTTCATCGTCGTGTTGGCCGCAATGCTCAGACGGCAAATCTCCCAGGGGTGTATGCCGGCATCGCGGCACATCTTCTCTATAAGAGGATTTACAGTCTCATGAATGATGGCATCCTGCAGTCTTTTCAATCCCCCGGGCCTGGTCGACTCCACTATGCGGTTGATGACATCCGCACCGTACCTGATCTGGGCGTTTCCCGCAGATGCATTCTCAAGGATCATCCCGCTGCTCATGTCGGCCGCAATGGCGGATACGGATGTAGTTCCGATATCGATGGCTACGCCTATCGCACGCAGTGTTTGAGACATTGCGGCCGCATTATACACATATGTGCTGTCCCCGTTTATTTCAACGGCGCATTTCAGCTTAAAGTTTTCTTCTCTCATGATATCCGGAAGCATCTGCATGACCGGCAAAGGGATGACCACACGCTCAGTACCGGTAAGGGACCGAATACAACGCGCGAGCCGTTCATTGTCAGGCATGGGGTTGTCCACCGTCGGCGGATCCATTTCCGCATCGATGATCCTGAAACCGTTCTCAATTGGTATGGATGCCTTCCTTATTTCATCGATCGCCGCCTCAAATACGGCCCTTCCCCCCGGAGAATTCAAGTCGGCGACCCTCATCCCGCTTTGGTATGAGCCGGCCGTCCCGGGGATCTCCACGACGATGTCTCCGTCGGCATAAGTGCAGCACGCCAGGCGGATGCCACGGCTGTATTCATCATCGGAGATATGTATTGATTTTTCCGATTTTACCTGTCCTGAAACGACTTTCACCCTGCACTTTCCGCAGGAGCCGTTTCCGGAGCAGGGTGCGTCGATAGCTATGTTGGCTTTTCTTGCAGCGTCAAGCAGGCTTTCGCCGAAAGCGGCAAAGACTGCAACATCTTCGCCGCTTTCGGCCCTGAAGGTCACTTTGAACATATCCTGTTTCCTTTGGCTTTTGTGCTTATCAGTTAATAATTTTGTGCTTGTTTGTTTCCGCTACCGATTTCTAGCGGTAAAAATCATTCTTAAACAAGATTATTCTTAAACAAGAGCGATTATATACCTGTCATTTATCAGAATAACGGACTGTTGAATTTTCGAAACAGAGCCATAACGGATCGGGCTTCATATAAAATCACATGATCGGATCCATGGAGAGTGCCGGGTGGTTCTTCTCCGTCAGGAATTCCAGCACCTTATCCGACTCGGTAGCGATCGTCTCGTCGCAGATCATGTCTGTAAAGTTGTCGATACCGAGCAGCTCCTTCGCGGTCTTGTTGAGACGTGTCGCTATATCGTCTTTGAGCTCCTTGGGCATCCAGACGATCCTCTGTATGCCGCCTTCGGCCTTTATGAACTTCTTTGACGAGATGAAGTGGCGTCCGTGTCCCATAAAGCCGGGGGTTTGCACGCCGCCGCCGGTCATGGATGCAAGTTCGCCGAATGTCATGCCCACCGGGGTCATCCCTTTGAATTCGCGGTTCACTATTATCACGCCGTTGGCCTCGGGCAGGATACCGCATATGCACTCGAAACAGCCGCAGCTCGTCATCGGGTCCTCAAGCAGCGAATAGAGCGAAACGCTGCTTACAGCCCCGTGCGATGCTTCTTCGACCGCCTTGTTTACAGACTCGTATATACCTTTTGCCTCGTCCAAACAGCCTTCCTTTTTGACCGGCTGTGCGGTTCCCGCAGGCTCCAGTTCCTTGGTCGCCTTTGCGTCAAGCCAGCTGACCGCACCGCAGAGACCCAGGCGTTCAGGCGTTACGACACAGACGTGCGCCGGAGCAAATGACTGGCACAAAACGCAGGTATAGAATGTATCAACACTTTCGTCCGTCATGGAGGCCAGGCGGGCATCTCTAGCGTTGTAACGCGGCAGGCCCTCTTTTTCAAGGAGTTCCCTGACTTTGTCGGCGTCGGTGATGATGGTGACCTGGCACTTATCCACGACGCTTTCAAAGTCGTCCATCACCATGTGGTATATTACTTCCCCAAAGTGTTTCAGCCGCAGTCCCCTCTCATAGGAGTCCTTGTTAATGCGGACGCGGAGAAGGTTTCTCTGACCGGTGTGCATTACACCTTCAATATAGTTGAGCCAGTAGTGGATCTTCCTCTCGATGACAGGCTCGAAATCCGCCTGCATCCTGGCGCCGGCAACCTCGACGAAAATGCCCAGCGGCAGGCTCAGCGGAGCCTCGCCGTCTATATCGGGACCTATCAGTGTGATCGAATGGTCTTTTATCTCATCGAGTTCCCTCATGGCGACAAGTTCGCATGTCGGAGTGACACCCACGGTAAATTCGGCATGCATGTCATTCCTGCGGACTATCTCGCCTTCAAATGCGGAGGCAAACGCCACAGGGATCGGCATCTCCTTGACCTTGATCTTAATATTTCTCAGGCTCAGTGAACGCTGAACAGTCTGGCTGTGATCGGTGCAGGACTCAAGCGCGCCGGGAACCTGATTGTCGCCCAGATCCACGTCTGCAACGACCGGGAATCCCAATGCGATCGCGCCTGCGCCGGCGGATACGACTACCTCGTTGAGAGGACCGAACGTGTTGACGAACGCAGGTACCCTCTCCTTAGTGTATGTAAGCAGTGTTTTCATATCTCCGGGCTGTACATTGCCGAAAATGAGCGCAGCACGGATCGCTACGGTCACAACATGGATCACCGATGTGACTCCATGGCCCAGCGGTACCACGCGGAACTCCAGGCCCATTCGGACGCCGCATTTTGCAGCCTGGTCTATTACGTTTCCTACCAGGAACGTGAGTATTCCCTTGCTCTGATAATCCTTGACAACGGCAGCCAGATCGTCAGGATTTGCGGCTTCGCCGATCACCACGGCGACCCCAGGGATATCTCCCGTGACGAGCGGAACACCGAGCGACCTGATGACAGCATCGGGAACGAACCCGATACCGCTTTCACTCTCGGTCCCATATGCCGCCTGCCCCGTTGCATATTGAAGTGCTTCAATGATCTCAGCCCCGACGGCGGTGGCAAGACCGGCATTGAGTGCCTCCCCCAGGTCATCTTTCCATGATACCAGGCTCTTCATTACGTCGACGCAAGCAGGAAGGTCACCAAGAGTCCTGACCTTTACGCCCGTTGCCGCATATATGGTCGGCAAAAAGTATGCCGTGTCAGGGAACGCCACTTTGTGGTCGGCCCCGAACTTCTCAATCGCGTCCTTTACCGCTCCTTCGGTAAGTCCCACAACCGCATTCGAACCTGCATAAATAAGATCTGTAAGCGCGCTCATAGTATAGCCCCTTTCCTAATATAAGAATGATCACATTACATACAAGCCTGAATTGCCCAAGCCTCAGCATAGTGACAAGGCGGCTCCTGTTCCCAAACTTTTATCCAAACTTGGGCTTCATCACCCATGCAAAATGATGAAACAGCAGGGTGATGTGTGTTGGATCCTCACTATAGCTCAAGATAGGAGTCTGCGTAAAGCGTATTGTTCTTTATGATATCGCAGGATTTTATGGTTTCCATCAGTCTCTGATCACAGGGGTTCGCTATGGCAGAGGTCAGCCCGCACTGCATAGCCATTGCTATCATTGCGGAATCCATTATCGGTCGGATGTGTTTCGGCATGCCGTTTGAAATATTAGACAGTCCCCCGGTCGTGTTCAGCCCCATCTGGCTTATCATGTTTATGGCTTCCAGGACCTCCGCCTGTTTGTCCTGCATACCTTTTATGACCAGGAAGAGCGGATCGAACCAAATGTCCATGGGATCCATCCCCAGGGACATGCCCCGCTCGAGCATTTCCTGGCAATAGAGCATGCGTTCGTCATTGTCGGCAGGTATGCCCTCCTTGGAACACAGCGCCAGAACGATGGCGTCATACTCAGCCGCCATATCTATGTTTGTGATCCTGTCACCCGCATTTGCGGAGTTGATGATCGGTTTTCCTTTTGAGCGGTCGTAAACTTTGAGTCCGGCCTCGATGGCCTTGCTGTTTACGGTGTCAAGGGACAGGGGAACGTTGTCGAAGTTCTCCTGCAGCAGTTTCACTATCCACTGCATGAGCTCTTCGCCGTCGGATTCGGCAGGTCCTATGTTAACGTCGATATACTGCGCTCCGGCTTCGATTTGCTCTTTGGCTCGCCTGAGTATGGGGCCCGGGTCCCTCTCGCTGAGCGCCTTCCGGATAACAGGCGATATGCAGTGGATCCTTTCCCCTATGACTATGAATTTTCCCATGGTCGACAGTCTCCTTATTCAGTATTATTTGCAATCCTTAAGGAATTTCACAAGCTGCATGGCTTCACCCGGTGCGACGACGATCTTCCAGCCGGGAAGCTTTTCTTCCAGTTCACCCTTCAAAACCGCAACCTTCCCGGGCAAAAGCAGAGTCCTTGACTTGATCCTGCTTTCGACCTCGTGTTCCTTGATGAACTTTGCGATCGACGAAGCACTGAACTTGCCGGCAGCCCAGGCCGTGAGGACTGAATAACCGCCCGCGTCGGCAATGAGCAGGTTTACAGGGACTCCCGAGCGTTCGATCTCGCCGGATACAACGAAATATGTGAGCGCAAAGTCAACGGTAACTGCACAGACAGCGTTTTCGTCCGCCCCATTGAGCGGATAGATACCGGGTTCGACCTTCATAGGCTTTTGCGGGTCGGTGAAAATATTCTGGCGGAGCCCGTAAAGCGGAAGCGCCTGGGCATGATCCATCGCGCTCATAACGATGATCGAGCCGTACTTGAGGACGAACAGGGAAGCAAGCGCAGACTGCATGAGCCTGTCTCCGGGCGCAAGCCTTCCCACATTCACGATCGTGGGATATCCGAAAGTCCTGTCCTGGTTCTTTATTGCGGCACGGCGGATCTGCACGGCATTTGCAAAGGCGTCTGCTATCGATTTGATGCCGACATCAATGATCAGGTTCTTATTCCCAAGAGACTCGAGTTTTGCAGTGTTGTCGTAAAGCTCGTCCAGATCCCTGCCTTTGACTCCGAGCACGACACCGTATTTTTGGGCCAAAGCATTCATTGCCTCAAGATTTTCACTGTCAGCGCCGTTCAGGATGGGCTTTCTGTCCGCGGCAAGCTCCAAAGCTCTTTCGGCCATTTCCGGAACACCGCAGCTGAGGATCAAAGCCTTGTCGGTTTGGAGAGCTCTCCTGACCAGGTCATGGTAGCGGTCGTCGCCCTTGCCGGGGACATAATTGATATACAGGAACTCTACCTGCATCCTCTCTCCGATCCGTTCGTAGTCAATGCTTTCGGCACTTGCGAACGCCGCGTCGTTTTCTTCGTCCGCAGCGGCATTGCATACCGAAACCGAAAACAGAGTCTTGTTTACAAACGTCTTTTCGTGTCTGAATAATACGGTCTCGCCACCAAGGACGTATTCACGGTCTCCGGTGCCTGTCCTGATAGTCTTCATCGGAGGAGCGGCAGCGTCAGACAACTGCTCGAGGACCTCGGGCGAGAGATGCGGGCACTTGTCCATCGGAACCGCACCGGCAGCGACCTTCATCGCGAAGGCCATGCAGGTCGGGAACCCGCAATCCTTGCAGTTCGTTTTCGGCGTCAGCTTGAATATATCTATACCTTTAAGAGCCATGGCAATACTCCTTTTTTCATACGGATATTTAGTTCCGTCGGATTTTAACAGCAAATGAAATATGTACACCCGGTCGATGCTTCATTTGTTGGTGCTTCACTTTTTATATGCAGGCAAGCTTTCGGTCCGGTCAAAATATCCGGCACGATCATGACCATACATTAATGGCTGATCGCCTTAAATACCGATCGCCTTACCAATCAGGTACCATTGGTCGGCAAATCTGCCGGTCGGCCTGTCAGCCCAAAAGTGCCCTGATGAGCGACGATACCGTCTCTATGGATCGGGGATGCCTGAGTATGACCGCGTCCGAGCCCGATGCGAGACACGCAACGGCAGTCACGACTTCCATATGGACTCCCCTTTCCTCGGCGGGACCCCACTGAGGCATGTCCTCTTCAGGCAGCACCGACTCCTTTACGTTCCAGGTCTCAAATGAAACCGGAGTTATGATCGGCATCTGCAGCATAGCGTCGTTTTGAGAAAGCGCGGCTGACCTGACCCTGTCCATGGTTGAGACAAGATATTCAAAGCCATATCCGGCAGCTGCAGACCCGGGATCCATCACGATGCTTTCGGTGCTTACCCCCAGTTGATTAAGCAGTATGTTGAGCTGTTTTGCGAGATTTATGTCTACGGAAGATTCCGCCCCGACCTTATGTCCGTAGGCAAGTCCGACCGCAGCTCCCACCGCCTTGTAGTTTTCTTCCTTTGCGGACAGGAACAGAGCGTTCCTGCCGTGGAGCGCCCGGGCGATCTTCTCAAACAAATGCGCGTCTTTTTCGGTATTCTTGCTGCCCGCGATCACCAGCGGGACTTCAACAGCTTCAGCAACTTCGCATGCGATCTGCACGCACTCTTCTGCCGAACGGTCATGCCCGTTGGGGTCCGCGCCCTCAAAATGCAGGCATACAAAGTCGGCCCCTTTGACCTGCGACGCTTTGCGTGCTATCTCCGCAACGGATCCGGCGCAGTCATAGTATTCCCTTATGCCGGCAGGCCAGTGTCCGACTCCCAGGTCGGATACCTCTACTCCTATTTTCGGCACCCAGTTCGACTGCGAGTCAAAGGTATAGAACGGGAAGGTCGTGGCACCTCCAAGTTCTACAGCATGATCGCCGGTCCCTATCTTTACGGTTTTGATGGATGAGTTGAAAGTCTGCGGTGTTCTCTTGAACGGCATATGCTGATATCCTTTCTATACTTCTGTATTGTTGTTAATATTTTAACAAACGTGGATACAACAGTCAATCGCTTTCGTCTTTCGCAATAATGTTTTAAAAAGCGGTTGTATTGACTGTTTGCGGCTGGTGGATTGCTGCTTAGAAGATGCCAAATTCAAAAACCGGCCTTTTCGATTATCCGGTACATCGCCTGTTTTGAAGGTGCATCATCCGGTAGGCTTACCGTTGGTTTCCCTTCGGCATCGTAATCATAAACCAGCTGATCGTATGGCACCACGCCTATCAGTTCAAGTCCCTGCGCCTCTATTTCCCGGCGGATGCCTTCATTGAGCTCCCCTTCAGGAGCATGGTTGACAATGAGATATATGTTCTTCGCGTTCAGCTCCAGCTCCTCGGCGAGCCTCTTGATCCTGCCAACTGCCTGGATCCCGCGGCGGGAGCAATCGCTGACAAGGAACATCGTATCAATAGCCGGAAGGATCCCACGGCTGACGTGTTCCATACCGGCTTCATTGTCCACAACAACATATTTATAACGTGAGGAATACTTCTCGATCTGCTTTTTCAAAATGTCGTTGACAAAACAATAGCAGCCCTGGCCCTGCGTCCTCCCCATAACGATCAGATCGTACTTGTCCGACTCGATCAGCGCATCGCCAAAGCGAAAGTCCATATACTCGGACTTCGACATGCTTGCGGGAATGGGGTTTACATCCATGCTTTCGGCCCTGGCCACTTCTTCCCTGATATCCCCGAGTGTCGTTGTCACCTTCTCGCCGAGGACTTCGTTGAGGTTGGAGTTTGCGTCGGCGTCGACGGCAAGGATCGGTCCTTCCCCTTTCCGTGCAAGATAGTCTATCAGCAGCCCGCACAGCGTGGTTTTCCCGGTTCCGCCCTTCCCCGCAAACGCGATCGTATATGCCATGTTTTGATATCTCCTTTAGGTTGATGAGTTCTGATTGTCTTCTTAGTTTGCCGATTGTACAAAACAAATGTTAAAAACCTGACTAAAATCAGCACTTTAATTATATCACCTGGGGCGGCATTTGCAAGCAGTTTTAGTTGCCGGTGCCCAATTTATTGACATTCATAGCCACATGGGATAAACTAAATACATAAATCAGCGCGTACGAAACGCGTTCATAATCATAGTGTACTTAGCCAAACTGAAACAGCGCGCAACCTGACCCTTTAAGAAATCGTGTGTACGAAACGCACAGGCAGCGTATGAAACGCCTCCGGAACGATATGCATCAAGGAGGTATATTTTATGGAACTTCGCGAATTTTTCGAACGGCACCCGAAGGTTGCCATAGCGTTTTCCGGCGGCACCGATTCCGCCTTTCTTTTGTATTCGGCCTCAAAATATGCGGAGGACGTCCATGCATATTTTGTTAAGGCCCAGTTCCAGCCCGATTTTGAACTGGATGACGCACGCAGGCTCGCGGAGGAGCTTGGAGTGCCGCTCACCGTGATACCGGGTGACGTTTTTGCCAACCCCGATGTCGTCAGGAACGACAGACTGCGCTGCTACTACTGCAAACGAGCCAATTTTTCTGCGATACTGGAGCATGCCGTGAAAGACGGGTATGAGCTTGTCCTAGACGGCACGAACGCTTCGGACGACCCATCCGACAGGCCGGGCATGCGCGCCATTGAAGAGCTTGGCGTGCTGTCCCCTCTTAAAGAATGCGGTCTCAGCAAAGACGAAGTAAGGAGGCTTTCCCGGGAAGCGGGATTGTTTACGGCCGACAAGCCGTCATATTCCTGCCTCGCCACGCGAATTCCTACCGATACGCCGATCGATCCGGAGTCGCTCAGGCTTGTTGAATCAGGCGAGATCGCCCTTTTCGATTTGGGTTTTTCCGATCTGCGGGTCAGAAAGATCGGCAGTACTGCAAAGATCCAGCTGACAGCCGGGCAGATGCCTCGCGCCGTTGAGTTGCGCGATGAGATCGTAAAAGCCCTTTCACCGTACTTTGAGACTATAGTGCTTGACCTTGTACCGAGAAAACCTTCGGTATAGGACCCTGGCTTTGATTTGAGTATTTTTGTCGTTATCAACAGCATAAACTGCGATATAGCAGGTAGCCGGCTCAAATAGATAATGTGATCAATATGGGCAGATGCTCCGTCGGCTATTTGCGGGAGGTCAATAATGGACCAGAAAGACATCAGGAAGTTGCTTGAGCAGGTAAAAAACGGTGACATATCCGTTGACGAAGCGATCGAAAAGCTGAAGATATCCCCTTTTGAGGACCTGGGGTATGCCAAGGTGGACCACCACCGGGGTTTGCGTCAGGGGACTCCCGAAGTGATATTCGGCGCGGGCAAAACACCCGGTCAAATACTGGGCATCGTGAACGCCATGCGAGGCAAAGGCGAAAAAAACATCCTGATAACAAGGCTCGCTCCTGAGGCAGCCGAAGAAATCGCCCGATCGATAGAGCTCTCGTATGATCCTGTCTCACGTATCGGACTTGTGGGCAGGAAAAGCGAAATAACCGCGACAGGCACCATTGTCGTCGCAACGGGCGGGACAAGCGATATCCCCGTTGCCGAGGAAGCCGCACAGGTTGCGGAGGCTCTCGGAAACCGCGTCGAGCGCCTGTACGATGTGGGCGTTGCCGGGATCCACAGGCTGCTGTCGAAGCTCGACGTTCTCATGTCCGCCCGCGTCGTCATAGCGGTCGCCGGCATGGAAGGCGCTCTTGCAAGCGTCATGGGGGGCCTTGTGGATTGCCCGGTCATCGCCGTGCCGACCAGCATCGGATACGGCGCAAGCTTCAACGGACTTGCAGCACTGCTTTCCATGCTCAACTCATGTGCAAGCGGAGTCAGCGTAGTAAATATAGACAACGGATTTGGCGCCGGTTACCTTGCCAGTATGATCAACCACATTGGAGGAACGATTTAGTGAAGCTGCTTTACCTCGAATGCAACATGGGCGCGGCCGGCGACATGCTTATGTCGGCATTATACGAGCTGTGCCATGACAAGGAAGCATTCATAAACATAATGAACGGCTTGCTGCCGAATGTTTCGGTAACGGCAGGCAAAGAAACGAAATGCGGGATCACCGGCAGCAGGATCTCTGTTACCGTATCCGGCACTGAAGAGACAAGCGAAGATGTGGATCTGAACGAGATGCATGGCCACTCAGGAGAAAGTGGGCATAATCATGGTGCAGGTCATGTTCACGGGCACAGTCATGACAGAGTCCACAGTCACAGTCATGATAGCGTTCACAGCCACAGTCATGATGATAACGCCCATGATCACAACCATGACCACATCCGCGATCCAGGCCACACTCATCACATCCATAACGATGTGATCGGTACCGGACACACACATGGCAGCGGACATTATCACTCACATGATAACGACCATCATCATGAACATCACGAACATAGTTCTTTTGAGGATATCACCCGTATAATCGGCGGGCTTGACCTTCCCGAAAAAGTGAAGACAGACGCTATAGCCGTTTACCGTCTCCTTGCGGAAGCTGAGGCCCATGCGCACGGTTCGCCGGTCGAACATGTCCATTTCCACGAAGTGGGCACTTTGGATGCGATCGCCGACATCGTAGGAGTATGTCTGCTTATATATCTCCTGGGGCCGGACCGTATAATGGCCTCGCCAATACACGTCGGAACAGGGAACGTTCGCTGCTCACACGGTATACTTCCGGTCCCCGCTCCGGCCACTGCGCACATACTCCGGGGAGTACCGATATACAGCGGAAACATACGCGGTGAACTGTGTACTCCTACAGGTGCAGCCTTGCTTAAGTATTTCGTCAGCGAGTTTTCCGCCCTGCCGCCCATGACCGTCGAGTCGATCGGATATGGCATGGGCAAGAAGGATTTCCCTGTTGCCAACTGCGTACGCGCATTTATTGGTGAGACGGCAGGTGACGGCGACGACTATGTGTACGAACTGAGCTGCAATCTCGATGACATGACACCTGAAGCCATAGGATATGCCGTGGAAAAGCTTTTTTCCGCCGGTGCGCTCGATGTCTTCACTACGCCGATCAATATGAAAAAGAACAGGCCTGCGGTCCTGCTGACCTGCCTTTGCAGGCCTGTCGACGAAGAAGACATGACAAAACTGCTGCTCACCCATACAACAACGATAGGTGTTCGCAAGAAACTTTGTCCGCGTACCATACTCAAATCGACTTCCGTTCCGGTGCAGACCCCCTACGGAGTGATCCGGATCAAGGTAAGCCGGGGACACGGCATCGAAAAGTACAAGCCCGAATTTGACGACATGCGGCATGCCGCCCAAGAGCACGGCGTGCCGATCGAGGAGGTATATGGGGCAGCATTGGCTGCGTACGAACGACCATGAAAAACTTTCTGAGAAGTGACGCTTTCCGGAGATTTCTCACCGGGATCCTCATAGGAGCAGGATGGATCCTGCCCGGTGTCAGCGGCGGCGTAATGGCCGTTTCGCTCGGGATCTACTCCAAAATGATCAATGCCGTCGGTAATTTCCTTCGGGCAAAAAAACAGAACTTCTTTTATCTGCTTCCGATCGCGATCGGAGGCTGCATCGGCATTTTTCTGGTAAGCAACCTGATCGAATGGCTGATGTCCAGGTGGTTCAACCAGGTGATGTATTTCTTCATAGGGCTTGTTTTGGGCGGTGTCCCGGCCCTGATCCGTGAAGCAAATACCTCCTCCGGTTTCAGAAAGAGGTATCTGTTTACTTTTGTCCTGGGCCTGTCGATCGTATTGCTTCTCTTTGTATCCGAGACTACCAGCATCACGGCAGAAGCCCGGACAAGTATCCAGCCGTGGCATGCGCTCCTGGCCGGTGCGTTCATATCGGTGGGAACGATCATTCCGGGCATCAGCACGTCCTTTGTCCTGATCATATTCGGGATATATGAGCCCCTCCTCGCCGCATTGAACGATCTGAATATCGGCGTGCTCTTCTACGCGGGATTGGGCTTTGCCGGGATGTCACTTCTCAGCATAAAATCAATACAGCTGTTGTTCAACCGTTTCCCCGGGTATTGCCTGTACTGCGTACTCGGATTCCTTATCGGTTCGACATGCCTGGCCTTCCCGCTTCCGACGCTGGGATTAGGCCTTATTTCGGAACTGGTATTATTTGCGCTGGGCCTGCTGATTTCACTGTTGATGAGCCGTTCCGGGCAGGGGAACGGCCAAGGGAGCCAAGGGGACGGTTCTTCTGGCTAGGCCAAGGGGACGGTTCTTCTGGCTTGAAAACACAGCAAAGCAAAGATGCGCCCCCTTTCTCTGGCAGCTTGTTTTTCCTCGGCAAATAGCCGGGCAGAACATACCTCTGTCTCGATGTCAGCGGTCAGATGAGAGAGCTTTTGCGAACGTTCTCTTGTAAACAGACAGAGGATGGGGGGTTTGACTTTGCCGTTTATTATAGTCCGTCAGGACATCACAAAAATGAACGTCGACGCGATCGTCAACGCCGCAAATACCCGGCTGCAGATGGGCGGCGGCGTTTGCGGAGCAATATTCAAGGCCGCAGGTGCCTCGCGGCTCCAGGCGGCCTGCGATAAACTTGCGCCGATCGGGACAGGCGAAGCGGTCATTACGCCGGGTTTCGATCTTCCTGCAAAATACATAATCCATACCGCCGGTCCTGTTTACCGCGACGGAAGACACGGCGAAGAGCAGCAACTGCGGGATTGCTACATCAACAGTCTGAAGCTGGCCGTAAAGAACAAATGCTTCAGCATCGCATTCCCGCTGATTTCAAGCGGCATCTACGGATATCCGAAAGATGAAGCACTTCGGGTCGCCACTTCCGCGATCCAGAGCTTTTTGGATGAAAACGACCTTGAGATCTACCTTGCCGTATTTGACAAGGCTGCGTTTTCAGCCAGTCAGAAGCTGCTGGGCGAGGTCGAAAGCTACATAGACGAAAACTATGTTGAAGAACACGGATATTACATAAGACGAAGGCATCAATATCTTGACACACATATAGGTCCGGTCGATCATGAAGCAGAACCTGTTCATACTTCCGCCGCACTTGACGATCTGATCAACAATCTTGACGAACCCTTTTCTCAGACTCTGCTGAGACTTATCGACGCTAAAGGCAAAACTGACGTGGAAGTATATAAACGGGCAAACATCGACCGCAAGCTGTTTTCAAAGATCCGCACTTCGAAAGGATATACGCCCAGCAAACGTACCGCCATTGCCCTGGCAATAGCACTGGAACTCACGCTTGACGAGACGGAGGACCTGCTCAGGCGGGCGGGTTACTCACTTTCTCACAGCAGCAAGTTTGACGTGATCATCGAGTACTTCATCATCAACAGGAAGTACGACATTTTTGAGATAAATGAAGTGTTGTTTCAATATGATCAGCCATTGATGGGCGGATGACAGCATGCGGAATGCAGGCAATGACTGAGAAACGCCCTGCAAGCGCAGCAGATAATGTCGCTTTTCCAGATATCGCTTTTCAAGATGTCGCTTTTCAGGCGACCTTTTTTTATGCCATAGATCGTATCCTTAAGTTACATCAAGACTTAAGGAGGGCTTTCTAATGAGAAAAGGGTCGACTGAGCTGGTCTTCATACTTGACAGGAGCGGGTCCATGGGCGGGCTGGAGAAGGACACTATCGGCGGCTTCAATTCCATGCTCGAAAAGCAGAAGGCCGTTGACGGCGAATGCCTTATTACAACTGTGTTGTTTGACAACAACTATGAACTGCTCCACGACCGAATCGACATCAGGGCTGTCAGACCCATGACCGAGAATGAATACAGGGTTGGCGGATCGACCGCTCTTCTGGACGCCATCGGCAGGACGATCCATAAGATCGGCAACGCTCAGAAAAACACTGCCGACGAGTACCGGGCCGAAAAGGTGATGTTTGTAATAATTACCGACGGTGAGGAAAACTCAAGCCGCGAATACTCCTATGCAAGGGTAAAGTCCCTGGTCGAGCGCCAAAAGGCGGAATACGGCTGGGAATTCATATTCCTGGGCGCAAACATGGACGCTATACGGGCTGCCAGCCGATTCGGGATCGGCGCCGACAGGGCGGTCGACTATATATCGGACAGCGAGGGGACCCGGCTGAATTTCAAAGTCATGAGCACGACGGTAGCTAGATTTCGTGAAAGCGGGATCGTCGAAGATTCCTGCTTTGAAGAGATCCGAGACTATGTTAAGCGGAGGAGGAAAAAATAAACCATAAATAGCATATTCCCGCCTTCGCCTGTATGCCATCATTGCCGATCAGCTTCCCTGAAAGTATTTATTGGGGCTATTGAAGCATGATTTACATTTACATCTCACAATTAAAGCGCAGCCAATCAATGCTGCGCTCTTTACTTGTTCTCACTTACATACCGTCTGGTCAGGTGCATATTACTGATAACGAGGTTGGAATTATCCCGATAAGACGCACTTCATGTGGTTCCAGTTTGATTGAAAGCGATAAGAACTGATTATCCACGACTTCTTTATGAGTTGACGTAGGACTCGCGAATCAGATATTCGCCGGATGATAGCTCCTGAAGCTTTATGGAAAAGCAAACCGGAACATGCAAAAATCGTGTAACGATCATCCAATGACATATCGTATAAGCTAATACAGAAACATAAGCTTCAAGGGTTTACTTCTAGGATAGTACACCACATAGGTGGTAAAATTCAGCAATTGACAATAGTAATTAAACTCGATTCTTGCCAAAATAGAGTTAAGGGGTATAAAATTGTACAACAAAAAATGTACCATTTTCAGACACGAGGTTTGAAATAGTACGATCTCCAAACTAAAAAGCTTTAACGGCAATTATCTATGCAAATGAAATCTCTACTCCTTGGTTTGAAGCATATATAGAGCATTTTTTCGAGTATCAATTACAGAGCATATAGCTGTGCCTGTTAATCACTTAAGAGAAATATGTGACAGCATAAAATGACTTTTTCATGCACTACTCCAAACGATTTTCCGCTATACAATAATAGCCGCAACGCACCCAAACACTTCCCTATTGTGAGCAGAAGCATCTGCTCATATACGAGCACCCATTTTCTTTTAGGAGGTTCTTCTATTTCTTATGCAACATCACTATGAAAAACCAAATATGATACTGCCGATAAGTCTGCACGATACACGGATCAGCCGTATTGAAACAGAAAACGATTGCATTATCTTTATCTTTCAGGACGGTTTTTATGTAATCGACAGCGATACGGTCCGGCTATCCGGAAAAGCAGAAATTGCTTTTCCGCGGGTAGATTTAGACTTTTGCAGCGTATATTGCACAGGAAGCGACAATTATCGAAAGCGATACGATATCCAAGATTTCGTTGTACTTATGAAAGAACATGAGGCGATCATTGAAATCATCGATGAAACATACGGTTATAATCAGGCCAAGTTCAGCTGCAGTCTGATCATAAGTGAAGTTTTGCACGACTGCGAAATAGAAATTTACCACTTCGGACAAATGAAATATGTCTGGGAAGACTAACTAAAAGTTTAGCTTTGAATCGCAACCAACAGAAATGATCTCATAACCTATTCCCGAACGCAACTTCATACTCAAAGATATAACCTCACTGTCTGATGCTGATACTGAATTATTACTGAATTTATTATCAAAAAGGCTTTTATATAAATATATCGGGCAGGATATCCCCGTTTGACGATCTCCTGTCCGATATAACATTTCCTGTTTATTTTACTTCAGTATCCTGCCCATACGCACTCCCATGGCCGACGCCATCATCAGACCGCGGGTCCATCCGCTTGAATCACCCAGGGCGTGGAATCCTTCAATGTTTGTGGTGAAATTCGCGTCCATCTTTACCCTGTTGCTGTAGAACTTCAGCTCGGGCGAGTACAGCAGGGTCTCGTTGCTTGCAAAGCCCGGAACGACATGGTCGACGGCCTGAATGAAATTGATTATGTTGGTCATTGCACGATATGGCATGGCGGCAGTTATGTCTCCCGCGACCGCATCGGGGAGAGACGGCTTTACGTTGGAGCGGCTGAGCTCCTTTGGCCACGTGCGCTTCCCGTCAAGTATGTCTCCGTAGCGCTGCACCAGTATACGGCCATCAGCCAGCATGTTTGTCAGCTCGCCTATTTTCTGGGCATACGCAATCGGCTGGTTGAAGGGTTCGTTGAAGTTGTGGGAACACAGTATGGCAAGATTCGTGTTTTCCGACTTTTTGTCCTTGTAAGAATGACCGTTTACTACGGCAAGATCGTTGTCGTAGTTTTCCTGGCTCACAAACCCTCCCGGGTTTTGGCAGAAAGTGCGTACCTTGTTCTTGAATGGCGGCGGATAGCCTATCAGTTTTGATTCGTACAGGACGTTGTTGACGTCTTCCATGATTTCATTGCGTACCTCGACCCTTACGCCGATGTCGACTGTCCCGGGCTGATGCATTATATTGTGCTCGGCACACAGCTTCTCAAGCCAGTCGGCTCCCCTTCTGCCCGTTGCTACCACTGTGTGCTCGGCGTATATATGAAAAGCATCGTCCGGCGAATGTACAGGTACGACCCTGACGCCATTGCATCTGCCGTTGTTAAGGATTATGTTCGTGCAGCTGTGTTCAAACAGGATCTTCACGTTATTATCCAGAAGATATTGCTGGATCGATGCGTAGATATCGTGTGCCTTTTCGGTGCCAAGATGCCGGATCGGGCAGTCTACCAGCTTCAGCCCTGCCTGGATCGCCCTCCTGCGGATCTCTTTGATTTTGTCCGTATGCGTAATGCCTTCTATCTTCGTATCGGCTCCAAACTCCAGATATATACCGTCGGTATAGTTTATGAGATCCTGCGTGAGCTCTTCGCCTATCAAATCCGGCAAAGCTCCGCCTACTTCCGTACTCAGAGACAGTTTGCCGTCAGAGAATGCACCTGCTCCCGAAAAGCCGGCTGTTATATTACAGTAAGGCCTGCAATTTACGCACTTTCGTGTCACTGCTTTCGGGCAGCTCCTCTTATCGATCGGCTTACCCTTCTCTACGATCACTATGCTCTTACTGCTTCCCTGCCTTATCATCTCGATAGCGGTGAATATCCCGGCAGGTCCTGCTCCGATTATTACGACATCGCAATTGATATTTTGCACAGGCGTACCTCCTGACGTTCTCAATACTCGAATACTCGCGTGAGTACCGACGGACTTTTCAAGGTTACTGTAAGGTATATCAGAACACCTTTCTTATTATAGCATCCTGTCGGAATAAGTCAAAGAGCAATAAATAAAGAGCAGTATTTAACATTGCTCCGCAACCTTGCCATCGTGCTGTAATATATGGCTTAAGTGATCTCATGTGCCAACATATCCCTCAATTTGCCATGATGCAGGATAATTTTCGATGCAGAACAAATACTAAAATGCGATGCTTTAAAAATACCGAAAATGAAGGCGGGGTACTTCGATGCCAAAGTTTGATACAATGGACGGAAACCATGCGGCGGCCTACTCGTCGTATTTTTTCACGGATGTAGCGACGATCTATCCGATCACTCCGTCATCCACGATGGCGGAGCTTGTTGACGAGTGGTCGGCGCACGGAATGAAGAATCTCTTCGGTCAGAATGTAAAGGTAGTGGAAATGCAGTCGGAAGCCGGCGCTGCCGGTGCTATGCACGGATCGCTCCAGGCAGGCGCATTGACGACAACGTATACAGCGTCACAAGGGCTGCTGCTGATGATACCGAATCTGTATAAGATGGTGGGAGAACTGCTGCCGGGTGTCCTCCACGTTTCCGCCAGAGCTATTGCGACGCATGCCCTTTCGATATTCGGAGACCATCAGGATGTAATGGCATGCAGGCAAACGGGAGCCGTTATGCTTGCCTCGGCTAATGTCCAGGAGGTAATGGACCTTGCTGTGGTGGCACACCTGTCCGCAATAAAGGCAAGGCTCCCCGTCATCCACTTCTTCGACGGGTTCAGGACATCCCACGAGTACCAGAAGATCCGGGTCATCGAAAAGGAAGACATCGAGCCGCTTATCGACTGGAATTCCATCCAGCAATTCCGCAACAGGGCTCTCTGCCCCGAACACCCTGTAGTCAGGGGAACGGCGCAAAACCCGGACATATACTTCCAGGGGCGCGAGGTGCAAAACAGGTTCTTCGATGAAGCACCTCAAATTGTGCAGACATATATGGACGCCCTGAAGCAGGTCACAGGGCGCGGCTATAACCTGTTCGACTACTATGGCTCTCCCGATGCCGAAAACATCATAATCGCCATGGGCTCGGTATGTGACACGATCGAGGAAACGGTTGATTTCCTGACAAGCAGGGGCAAAAAAGTAGGCGCGGTCAAAGTCCACCTATACCGCCCGTTCTCAGTCGAGCATTTGTTAAATGCAATACCGGATACTGTAAAGAAGATAGCCGTGCTTGACCGCACAAAAGAGCCGGGTTCGGCAGGCGAACCGCTTTATCTTGACGTCGTCAAGGCATTTGCCGGAAAGCCATCGGCACCGCTCATCGTCGGAGGCCGCTTCGGGCTTGGCTCAAAGGACACCAGGCCTTCGCAGATACTCAGTGTATTTGAAAACCTGGAAAAAGACACTCCCAAGGACAGGTTCACCATCGGAATCGTTGATGATGTGACGTACACTTCCCTTCCCGAATCGAAAGTGATCATAGATGCGCCGGAAGGGACCGTAAGCTGCAAATTCTGGGGACTTGGTTCTGACGGAACTGTCGGTGCAAACAAATCGGCGATCCAGATCATAGGAAACAATACCGACCTGTACGCCCAGGGTTACTTTTCATACGACAGCAAAAAATCGGGCGGCAGCACCGTCTCACACCTGAGGTTTGGCAGGAATCCTATCCGATCGCCCTATCTCGTATATGAAGCAGACTATATAGCCTGTCATAATAAGTCCTTCATATACCATCTCAACGTACTTCAGGGAATCAAGGATAACGGGATATTCGTGCTCAACTGCGACTGGACGGATGAAGAGCTTGAGCATGAACTGCCGGCGGGGCTGAAGCGGACCATTGCGGAGAAAAACATACGCTTCTATACGATCGATGCGATATCGATAGCCCAGCAGATCGGACTCGGCAATCGCATCAACATGATAATGCAGGCTGCGTTTTTCAAACTTATAAATATACTGCCCGTTGAACAGGCCGCACAGCTCCTGAAGGAATCGGTCGAGAGCATGTACGGCAAAAAAGGCAGGCAAATCGTTGAGATGAACTGGAAGGCCGTGGACATGGGCATCTCCTCACTCAGGCAAGTTCAGGTTCCCGCTTCCTGGGCCCAGGCAATACCCGAAACCGAAGGGCAGGAGGAAGATCCCAACTCATTCCTCAACAGGATCCAGCGGAAAATCGCCCGCCATGAGGGGGACGAGATCCCGGTCAGTGCGTTTACCGGCATGGAAGACGGAACCTATCCCCCCGGAACGACTGCTTTCGAAAAACGCGGTATAGCCGTAATGGTGCCGGAGTGGCAAATCGACAAGTGTATTGAATGCGGACAGTGTTCGCTCGTATGCCCGCATGCCACTATCCGCCTGTTCTTCCTGGACGAAGAGGAGCAGAAGCGTGCCCCGTCCTCATTCAAGACCCGCAAGGCCGGCGGCAAAGGTTTTGAAAACTACCATATGCGAGTCCAGGTAAGCCCGTTCGATTGCACAGGATGCGGCAACTGCGCAGATGTATGTCCGCCAAAGGAAAAAGCGCTCATCATGAAGCCTGCAGAGGAGGAGATGGAAAAGGAAGCCGACAACTGGGAGTTCGCTATGACACTGACCCAGAAAGAGGGCCTGATGGACAAAGGCACCATCAAAGGCAGCCAGCTCTACCGGCCGCTTCTGGAATTCAACGGAGCGTGCCCGGGCTGCGGCGAGACCCCGTATATCAGGCTGCTGACACAGCTTTTCGGCGACAGGATGATGATCGCCAACGCCACAGGCTGCTCATCCATCTGGGGAGCCAGCGCCCCGTCCATCGCATATACCACGAATGCGGAAGGCAAGGGCCCGGCATGGGCAAACTCCCTGTTCGAAGACAATGCGGAATTCGGCTTTGGTATGTTCCTCGGCATGGCCCAGTTGCGCGACAGGCTGGAGCAACTGATGCGAAAAGCCATGGACACCGCCATCCCTGATGAAATCAAGGCGGCATTCGAAGAGTGGATAGAAAACAAGTATGATGCGGACGGATCCAAACGGGCATCGAAAAAAATAGTCGAGCTCCTCAAAGATCATGACCTGGATTTGGCCAATAACGGCACAGGAGCTGCTGACATAGAAACTTCCGCCGCAGCCGCGGCAGTCATTGGTCAATACGATCCGACAATCGATTCCCTGCTTACGGAGATAATGAGCCTCAAAGATTATCTTGTCAAGCGCTCGATCTGGCTTATCGGAGGCGACGGATGGGCTTATGATATCGGGTACGGAGGACTTGACCACGTCCTGGCGATGGGTGAAGACGTAAATATCTTCGTCATGGACACAGAAGTATACTCGAATACAGGCGGGCAGTCGTCCAAGGCGACCCCTGCGTCTGCCGTTGCAAAGTTTGCGTCAAAGGGCAAGAGGACAAGGAAAAAGGACCTGGGACGCATGGCGATGAGCTATGGTAATGTGTATGTCGCCCAGATCGCACTTGGTGCTAACATGAACCATGCTATCAAAGCGATCATTGAAGCCGAAAGCTATCCCGGTCCGTCGCTGATCATTGCCTATTCGCCCTGCATAAGCCACGGCATCAAGACTGGCATGGGAACGAGCATCAAGCAGGAGAAAAATGCGGTGGAATCAGGTTACTGGCATCTGTACAGATACAATCCCCTCCTCGCAAAGGAAGGCAAAAATCCGTTCATCCTGGATTCCAAAGACCCGAAGAAACCGTACTCAGAATTCCTCAACAGCGAAATCCGTTACACTTCGCTCGCAAACACCTTCCCCGAAGAGGCTGAGAGGCTGTTTGCCCGCTCGGAAGAGCATGCCAAGCAACGCTTTGATGCCTTGAAACGATTGGCGGAATAGGGAAAACGATAAATTCCTGATCCAGCCGATTAAATATCGACATCGATCAAGAACGGCATAAGAAGCTCTTCACTTCTTATGCCGTATTTATATTACACTCTCGCTTTATTTGATTTATAACTATTCACTAACTATTCGCTGCAGTCATAAAAACGGTCCTGTTTTCATGGAATCAACTCCAGGAAACAGAACCGTCTGACCGCATCAATTTACCCTATATTACTTTTTGTTCTCGTCAACATATTCCTTTGCGTTGATCACTTCATCCTCGGAAGGGATCGTTACGCAGGAGTTTTTCTTCATAGTCCTTATATTCGCCCAGGCGGCGGTTTTGTGATTTTCTATAGGCTTCCTTTTGCTGTTCATAATTTCTGTCCCCCATCGTATACTACTAATGATCGAAGCAAGTTGATATTTCAGTCTTTTTGTCATATATCCTGTCAGGCAGGCTCGGTCAACATAAATATCATCACATATATTATTTCACAGGTGTTATCGAATTAACAGAACCTGAGTAAATTCATAAATGGATTTTTCAATTGCCGGAAAATTACGGATAACATTTCGCAAAAACGCAAAGGGAAAGACGATATTACCTGGTATCAATATGTCTTTGCCGTGCGCATATAATCAAATAGCAAAATACCTCTGGAATCAGTTTGCGAATGGAATTTACACATAGTTCATAAATTTTTACAGGCTTTGCTGTAAAATTGGCTTCGGCTTCATTAATTTCAGTTGAGAGGTAATTATGAACATAACAGTTATTGGTTGCGGCCGTTGGGGCTCGTTTATAGCCTGGTACCTGGATAAGATAGGGCACGATGTTCTCCTTTACGGCAGGAAAAACTCCGCGCGGCTGCATCAGCTGATTGATACACGCACAAACGGTACGGTTACACTTTCTGAAAAGGTCAGACTGACAGACGATCTCGATGCGGCACTCGAGCCGGAAATAATCGCCGTATCCGTTTCAGCTCAAAGTCTCCGAAGTCTCATGGAGGAAATTTCCGCGCGCAAAGTGTCAGGAAAGACTTTCGTTCTGTGCATGAAGGGCATCGAAGTCCCGACCGGCAAGCGCCTGTCCGAAGTGGTGGGTGAGTACATTGACGGCTCCTGCAAAGTAGCGGTCTGGCTGGGTCCCGGTCATGTGCAGGAATTTGTCAGGGGCATTCCCAACTGCATGGTCATAGATTCTGACGACCAGTCCGTGAAGGAAAGGCTCGTGGCCGCGTTCACAGGGAACCTGATACGGTTTTACATGGGTGGCGACATGATCGGAAACGAAATAGGGGCTGCCTCCAAAAACGTAGTCGGAATAGCGGCCGGCATCCTTGACGGCCTTGATTTGTCGTCGCTGAAAGGAGCACTCATGTCGCGCGCCGCACGGGAAATCGCCCGGCTTATCGAAGCCATGGGCGGGAATGTCCTATCTGCATATGGCTTATGCCATCTGGGTGACTATGAGGCTACAGTATTCTCAAAATACAGCCACAACCGGAGGTTCGGTGAAGCCTTTGTAAAAGGCGAATCCTTTGGAGAACTGGCTGAAGGCTATGCTACGGCACAAGCCATGATGATACTGTCAAAGAGGTACGATGTTGAGCTCCCAATATGCCAGGCAGTATACAATGTGTTATATAACGGCAAAGATGTACAGGATGCTATAAGCGAACTGTTCCTTAGAAGCATAAAGCAGGAGTTTTGAACTCCTGCTCTTACTATTTGCGATACATTCATACAACTATCTCAAGGCTCTCATTGAGTTCAGAATCGCCAGCACCGTCACCCCGACATCGGCAAATACTCCGATCCACATCGAAGCCAGTCCGGCAGCAGCCAGCACGAGCACGAGCCCTTTTATTCCCAGTGAAAACACTATGTTCTGCCAAACGATCCGGATCGTCCTCTTTGAGATGCTTATTGCTTCAGCTACCTTTACCGGCTCATCCGTCATTATAACTACATCAGAAGCCTCGATCGCCGCATCCGATCCAAGTCCTCCCATGGCGATCCCGATATCTGCTCTTGCCAGTACAGGAGCGTCGTTGATCCCGTCCCCGACAAAAGCGATTTTACCCGATTCGGATATCTTTTCGTAAATGGATTCGACGATTTTGACCTTGTCGGCCGGCAGCAGATCGGTGTACACCTCGTCCAAACCGAGCTTTGAGGCTGCCATCATCCCTGCCTCTCGCACATCACCCGTGAGCATAACTGTCTTTTTGATTCCCCGGTCCTTGAGAAGCCTTATTGATTCAGCCGCATCGTCTTTCAGCTCGTCAGTGATCAGTATCGCTCCTGCATACCGATCTTCTACGGCAATATGTATTATTGCCCCTGCGCGTGAATGACTGCTGTCAAACAATTCACGGGTCGATATTCCGTATTTGGCCATCAGTTTTGCGTTCCCGACAAGCACTGTCCTTCCGTCTACGACCGATCTGACACCGTGCCCGGGCAGCTCCTCAACTTCCGTGACCCTGGTGCTGTCCGTTTCCCAGCCGTAAGCCCTGATCAGTGACTGCGATACGGGATGGTCGGAAAAGCTCTCGGCATGCGCAGCGATCTCCAGAAGTTCCTTCTCGGGCATTTCGACCGTCCTTATTTCATTGACGTTGAATACTCCTTTTGTCAGTGTTCCGGTCTTGTCAAAGATGACAACGTCAGTTCTTGCAAGGTCCTCAAGGCTGTTGCTTCCCTTTACAAGTATACCCCTTCTGGAAGCCCCGCCGATACCTCCGAAGAATCCAAGGGGGACCGAGATCACCAGCGCGCATGGACAGGATATTACCAGAAACACAAGGGCCCTTGATATCCACTCTCCGAATGGTTGCCCCGGTATCAACAATGGAGGGATAACGGCGAGCAATACGGCAAGTGCGACTATGACCGGCGTATAGAATCTTGCAAATCTGGTTATGAAGCGTTCCGACCTGGACTTCCTGGAAAGTGAATTCTCAACAAGGTCCAGTATTTTGCTGACTGTCGACTGCTCAAACTCTTCGGTCACTCTTGCAACCAAAAGCCCGCTTAAGTTTATGCTCCCGCTGAGCAGAGCATCACCTGCTTCAACGTCACGCGGAACAGACTCACCCGTAAGAGCCGAAGTGTCCAGCATCGAGCTGCCGTCTACAACAACGCAGTCGAGCGGTACCTTCTCGCCGGGCTTTATCGCAATGAGATCACCTACATGTACCTCCTCGGGATCGACTGTGACCATCTCACCGTTTTTCATCAGGTTCGCATGTTCCGGCCGGAGTTCCATCAGCGAGGAAATAGACTTCCTGGATTTATTCACCGCGTAATCTTCGAACAATTCACCTATGCGGTAAAACAGCAATACTGCTACGCCTTCCGGATACTCGCCTATCAAAAACGCACCTATCGCGGCAACAGACATCAGAAAGTTTTCGTCAAAAACCTGGCCGTTTTTTATATTCAACGCAGCCGTAAACAGCACTTTCCAACCGGCCGCAAGACCTGCTGCGATGTATAGTGCTATAAGTACATAGTCGTTTGCTGTATCAACGATTACTGCAATAAGAAACAATAAAGCAGAAATGATCAACAGTATGATCTGTCTTTTTTGGTTCATAGCGCCCCCGCTGCAGCCCTACTTCATTTCACAGTAGGGCTCGATTTTTTTGATTATTTTTCTTGCCTCCTGCTCGATACGATCCATCTCCGTGTCTTCAGCATCGATTATCAGCTTTGTTGTAAGGAAGTTCACTGTTGCGCTTTTTACCCCTTCAAGCCTGCCGATCGCTCTTTCCATCTTTGCGGCACAGTTTGCGCATCCCAGTCCTTCCAGTCTGTATGTCTTTCTCATGATCAAAACCCCAATCTTTCTTGATATTAACCGATATGAATCAGGTATCATGTCCGGAATAATTCCGTTCACTCCGAAATGTGCTCCACGCCCTTTTCAAATACATCGCGTACATGGTCGTCCGCCAGAGAATAGTAAACGATCTTGCCTTCCCTGCGTGACTTCACCAGGTTTGCGCGTCTCAACTCCCTCAACTGATGCGAGATCGCGGATTTTGTCATGTTCAGGAGTACCGCAAGATCGCATACGCACATCTCGCTGGAATCAAGTGCCCACATGATTTTTACCCGGGTGCTGTCACCGAGGACTTTGAAAAAATCGGACAGGTCGTAGAGCAATGTATCGTCGGGCATCGTCTCCCTTACCTTGTCGACTGTTTCCTGATGTATGACATTGCAGTCACATATTTCAAACTTGTTGCTCATGTCAAACCTCCGTTAAAAATCTTTCACTCATATTCGAATGTCTTGCCTTTTAATCTCTTGCCGATCGATATTTTCATATGCACGGTTCTTCAATTGAGCAATCGTTCAATCGTTCGTTACTATTATAGTTGAATGACCGCTCAACTGTCAACGGCTATTTTAATATAGTGTCATCTTCTCTGTATTGACCATGGCTTTGTAAAAAAACCGGGAATTTATATACAGTTTGACATTCACTCCCACCGGCATCGATCCTGACTACCCAGCCGGGTTGGCCGCAGTAAATGGCTGCCACATAATGCAGGCCTGCTGACCTCAAGGATATCTGGGACGGCACGCTCATTCCGTTGCATTTTTCGATACTTTCAGCTTAATTTTTCCTGCCGTTTTATTCTTTTTTGCGCAAAATTATCATTGTTTAGTTGATGATTCCGTGATATTATGGAATAACTCATTATTTGAAACAGCATCATAAATCAACCAAATCCCTGAGATTTCAGGCACAAAGAATAATGACCTTCCCTTACGAAGGTATATCGGGCATAAAGGCCGAGTAGTCAAAACCGATCGCATGAATCACACGCATAGAATGATCAAAATATACTAAGTAGAAAAAGTGGCTCAATTTCAACATATACAATAAAACCTGAACTGATGGAATCGGAGTGTATATTTTGAATCCATTGATCAGACATTTTGTTAAGGACTATGAAAACACCGGAAATCCCGAAGTCCGCAGGGCATACGGGAAGTTTGCAAGCGTTGTAGGCGTTATCACTAATCTTGTGCTTTTTGTGATAAAAGTAATAGCCGGTCTGATAAGCAAAAGTGTCTCGATAACTGCGGATGCTGTAAACAACCTGTCCGACTCGGGTTCATCGCTCGTTACACTATTCGGATTCAAGATTTCGGGGAAGCCGGCAGACGAAAAGCATCCGTACGGACACGCCCGAATGGAATATATTTCCGGACTGATAGTCGCTATAATAATCATGTTCCTCGGACTTCAGCTTGTCAGCAGCTCTATTGCGAAGATCATCCGGCCGGAAAACATGGAATTCAGTCCGCTTGCAGCGGCGATTTTGGCTGTATCCATCCTGCTGAAGCTTTGGTTTAGCCTCTTTTCCCGCAGGATCGGAAAACTGGTCGACTCGTCCACGCTTATCGCAACGTCCGTGGACAGCCGCAATGATATCCTTGCAACCTCCGCAGTTTTGATCTCGATCATCATAAACCGCATTACCGGTTACAATCTTGACGGCTATATCGGAACCGCGGTCTCGCTGTTCATCATCATCAGCGGTGTGAAAATCGCTACCGAAACGATAAGCACCCTTCTCGGAAGTGCGCCGTCCAGAGAGCTTGTTGAAAAATGCTATCGCAAACTTCTCAGCTACGAAGGCATAGTGGGCATCCACGACCTGAACATCCACACTTACGGCGAAGGCAATTGCTTTGCCTCGGTGCACTGCGAAGTCGACTACGATCAGGACATCATGGTAAGCCATGATATCATTGACAACATAGAACGTGATTTCCTTGAAGAAGAGGGCATTCATCTTGTGATACACCTCGACCCCGTCGTTCTGGACGACGAGCGGACCAACGCGCTGAAGGATAAAGTCAACGCGCTCATCAGTGAGATCTCCCCTGAAATCAGCATGCACGACTTCCGTGTCGTATGGGGATTAACGCATTCCAACCTCATTTTTGACATTGTCATTCCTTTCGGCATGCAGGACAATGAAATAGTGGAGAAAATAAAAAAGAGGATCGAAGAACTCGATCCGTCATATCGTTCCTTTATTACCGTCGACCACACTTATGTTCCAGATATTGACGATATTTATAAGAATACATGATGTTACATGGGGACAGGTGGCTCATCCCGGTAATCGGGATAATGTACCTGTCCCCTTTTCCGATTTCCTCTTATCCCGTTTCAGTATCTGATTTCAACGTTCTCTGACTGGAAGCGGCGGATCCATTGCTCGTCCGGTTCGCTGTCTGTAACGATCATATCGGCTTCACTGATATCCGCGATCTTCACGAATGAAGCTTTATTGAACTTGCTGCTGTCCACAGCGATTATCTTCCTGCTCGCCGCATTCAGCAGGGCCTTCTTTATCTGGGCATCCTTCTCATTCGAATCGGTTATGCCCCTTTCAAGATCCAGCCCTTTGCAGGAGCATATGGCGGTGTCGACATGGAAGGATGAGATCATCTTCTCTGCCTGGTATCCGACCAGCGAAAGCCCTCCTTCCTTCAGCGCCCCGCCTGTGGAAAGGATGTTCCAGTTTGTTTTGTTGGCAACTTCAAGCAGGATCTCGATGGAATTGGTTATCAAGGTTATGTTCCTGCGTGTGAGTATCTTTTTGATGACATAGAGAGCGGTCGTGCTGGCATCAACAGCTATATAGTCACCGTCATTGATAAGCTCTGCAATAATGGATGCGATTTTCTGCTTTCCGGGTACATTCGCCTGCTTTCGTACATTATATGGAAGATCGGTGTTCAGGCTGTCACTCCTCACGGCACCGCCGTAGGTCTTTTTTGCAAGACCCTCTTTTTCCAGCTTCTCGAGATCCCTTCGAATAGTTTCCTCTGTTACATTGTAAATTTTGCTAAGCTCACTTACTATTACTTTTCCGTCCGCATATAGGCGGGCCAAAATATCGTTCCTTCTCTCAATCGCTAACACGTACTTCTCCCTTTCAGCTCAATACTTAAACTCCAAAGCGAAACCAATTAAATCAACAGGCTATATTATTGATTTTATCCAAGCAAGATTGGTTTGTCAATATCGTTCCAACTACTTGAAAATAAGGAAAATACAGTCCTGAAACCGCAGACAAAATACATTTAATAAAATATGTTACTAAAAAAAGGAGAAAGATATATCATAATGTCAGATTTATAATTCTTCCCTTGTCCGATTGCCTGTTTTGTTGTATAATTGCTTTTGAAATCAAAACTTGTTTAAGGGGGGTATTCTCATAGATACCGCTGTAAAAAGCAGACTTGCAGAGATAGCACGCAAGGTCCGCATGGGCATTATAGAGAGCACATACCACGCGAAAGCCGGGCATCCCGGCGGGAGCCTTTCCTCTGCCGAAGTGTTGACCTACCTGTACTTCAGGGAAATGAACATCGATCCCGAGAACCCCAAAATGGACAACAGAGATCGATTCGTACTGAGCAAGGGCCACTGCACGCCCGGCCTTTACTCGGTACTTGCTTACCGGGGATTCTTCCCGGTCGAAGACCTTAAAACCTTCCGTCATATTGACAGCTATCTGCAGGGACACCCGAGCATGACATCGGTCCCCGGCGTCGATATGTCGACAGGCAGCCTCGGCCAGGGTATCAGTACGGCATGCGGCATGGCGCTTGGACTGAAGAAGCGCGGAGGCCCCGAACGTGTTTATGCCCTTTTGGGCGACGGAGAACTCCAGGAGGGCCAGGTCTGGGAAGCCCTTATGTTCGGTGCCCACTACAGTCTTGACAATCTCTGCGTCATAATCGACAACAACAACCTTCAGATAGACGGAGCGATCACGGATGTCATGAGTCCGTATCCGATCAGGGAGAAGCTTGAAGCATTCGGATATTCAGTGATCGAAGTAGACGGTCACAGCTTCGAAGAGCTTGAACAGGCTTTCAACACCGCGCGCAATACGAAGGGTAAACCGACCGCGATACTGATGAAGACCATAAAGGGCAAGGGCGTAAGCTTCATGGAAAACAAAGCGGCCTGGCACGGAAAGGCTCCAAACGACGAAGAATACATGACAGCCATCCGTGAACTCAGCCAGGCAGCCTCATCGGAGGTGACGAAATGAGCGAGATCAGGAAGGTCGCAACCCGCGATAGCTACGGAGCAGCCCTTGTCGAACTTGGGCGTGAACATCCTGATGTGATCGTTTTGGACGCGGACCTTGCAGGCGCGACCAAGACCGGTGTTTTTAAGAAGGAATTCCCGGACCGCCACATAAACTGCGGCATCGCGGAAGCAAATATGATGTGCGTTGCAGGCGGACTGTCAACGGTCGGTTATGTGCCGTTTGCAAGTACTTTTGCCATGTTCGCCGCCGGAAGGGCGTTTGAGCAGGTACGCAATACCATAGGGTATCCCCATTTGAATGTAAAGATAGGTGCAACGCACGGCGGAATAAGTGTCGGTGAAGACGGCGCAAGCCACCAGTGCAATGAGGACTTTGCAACCATGCGCTCCATACCGGGCATGGTCGTGATATGCCCAAGCGATGACATAGAAGCCAGGGCGGCCGTCAAAGCAGCATATGAACATGTCGGACCGGTTTACATGAGGTTTGGCAGGATGGCCGTTCCGGTCATAAATGACAATCCCGGTTATAAGTTTGAACTTGGCAAAGGCATCGCGCTTAGGGACGGCGCGGACATTACGATAGTAGCGACCGGTCTCATGGTAGCCGAAGCATTGGAAGCTGCCGAAAGCTTAGCCGGGGAAGGGATCGACGCGCAGGTCATAAATATCCACACCATTAAACCGATTGATGAGGAACTGTTGATCAGCGCGGCAAAGAAAACCGGCAAAATAATCACCGCCGAAGAGCACAGCATCATCGGAGGACTGGGCGAAGCGGTTTGCTCTGTATTGTCGGAGAACTATCCCGTACCGGTAAAACGCATCGGTATAAACGATGAATTCGGACACTCCGGTCCTGCGGCAGCGCTTCTCAAGCAGTTTGGACTTTGCTCGGAAAATATCGCAAAGACCGCAAAAGAGATGCTGGGCAGATAACATATGACCGGCGGTTATCGGACATTTTCCGATAATTTGCCTGGCATAAATTAACCTGTGATAAAAAACGGGATCACTCACCAATAAATGTGAGTGATCCTTTTTATGCTTCTATGCTTTATGTACTTTATATGCTT
>ENA-UPSA01000429-UPSA01000429.1-bioreactor-metagenome-genome-assembly--contig:-NODE-429-length-61560-cov-10.780213_pt1 | contig 61560 bp, 43 predicted proteins | sample MGYA00238183_ERZ773288 | MGnify/ENA primary metagenome ERZ773288 (study PRJEB29028, sample SAMN07631243) | bioreactor metagenome | isolation source: Switchgrass digestor | place: USA: Dartmouth... | reverse complement strand
CGTTGTATCCCGCGTCGAGCGCGGCTATCGCCGGTGCAGCAGGCGGGACGGTGTCGATCAGGACGGTGCTGAAGATGACCTCCTCGCCTTCGCTGTCTAGATTGTCAACGCCCTTCACTTTCAGCACATGCCCGCCGCTGGCGAGATCAGAGCTGGGCGTGAAGGAAGTGCCCGTCGTCCAGATCGGCGGCTCGCCATCCAGGGTCACCCAGTAACCCTTGATGCCGGAGCCGGGGACTTCGGGAGCGATGTCGTCGTTCCCCGTCCACGACCAGGTGGGCCTCGAATTCGTGGTGGGCGATACCGGACTCGCGGTCGGGGTTATCACCGGTCCGCTTCTGTCCACCATAGTGGACACCGTGTTCGACACGTCGCTCGGGTTCCCGGCCGCGTCATAGGCAATCACCTTGCCCTGAATTACGTCGCCGTCAGCTGCCGCGCTTATGTCCACCGCGTAGGTGGAATTCGCGAGGCCCGGGACATCGGTCCACGAAGCGCCCCCGTCGCTGCTGTGGGAGAAGGTGTATGCCACTGAATCTGCGGTACCTGACCACGCGAATGTCACGGCCGTGTCCTTCGTGTATGGAGACAGCGCGGTCATTACGGGCGCAGCAGGGGGAGTCACGTCCACCGTCACGTACCCGGCTTCGGACGGCGCGCTTTCGTTGCCCAGGTCATCCAGGGACGTGACCTGGAGGTAGTGCTCGCCCTCGGCGAGGTCTGCGGCATGCGTGAACGAATTGGTCGCAAGCGGCGCGGCATTCAGGGAAGTCGCCGCCCCGTCGAGATACACATTGTAGCCGACGCCTGCACCGAGATCGTTCCAGCTCCATGTTGGGGTCTGATCATTCGTCGGGCTCGCTGTGAGCGGCATCGAGGGCACGGGCGGAGGAGTGGTGTCCACCGTGACCGTCTCGAAGGTCAACACCGTGCTCTCGTTGCCCGCGGCGTCCAGCGCTTTGACTGTAAGGACGTGAGGACCGTCAGGCAGCTCGTATGCAGGGGTGAATGACGTTGCAGCACTTGGTTCGGACGCCTCGCCATCCAGAGAGATCAGGTAGCTCGCTATCCCGCTCAACGCGTCGGATCCGCTCCACTGCCATGTCGGTGTCTTGTCCTTGGTGCGAAGCGGCGCCGTCGGGTCAGTAGCAGTCACCGTCGGAGGCGTCCGATCCACCGTTGTCGTGACTATGTTGGAATCGAGGCTGGCATTGCCTGCCGCGTCATATGCCACGACTTTGGCCCGTATTACTGTGCCGTCTGTGGCACCAGAGATATCCATCGTGTAAGCGGGTGACGAAAGACTGGTGATGCTTGCCCAGGTCGGAGCACCAGCTATGTTGTAATAGAAGGTGTAGCTCACCGCGTCCGCAGGAGCCGACCAGGCAAACGGCAGGCTGGTTAATCTAGTGTACTGCGGCAATTCGGTGACGAGGGGCGCCACCGGCCCGGTAAGATCGACCACCACAGTCCCTGCCGGGGATCGATCGCTTTCATTCCCTACATCGTCGACGGAAGTCACCTGAAGGCGGTGCTCTCCTTCAGAAAGGGGATCGGTATGCGTGAAGGATACTACCGATGATAGCGTCGTGATCGGCGCGGAGTTGAGACGCGTCGCTGAACCGTCGAGATATACGTTGTAGCTTGCCGCCCCGACGACCGCATCCCACGACCACGTCGGGGTCGTATCGGTGGTTGGACTTCCTGTCGACGGCGCGCCGGGCACTTGTGGTGGCGTCGTGTCGACGACCACTGTGGGGAAGCTGAGAGGCAGGCTCTCATTCCCTGCGTTGTCCTCGGCCGTCACGACGACTGTGTGTGGGCCGTCGACGAGGTTAGAGCTTCGGACGAACGCCGTGCCGGTGGTCCACACCGGGAGCTCGGCATCCAGCGTCACCCAGTAGCCCTTCACGCCGCTCAGGGCATCGGCGCCGGCCCATGACCATGTCGGCCTCGGATTACTCGTCGTCAGAGTCGCGGTGGGCGTGACCGCGCTGACGGTGGGGCTGGTCCGGTCCACCCTCGTGAAGACTACACCGGACTCAGCGCTTGCGTTCCCTGCGGCATCATAGGCAACCGCTTTGCCTTCGATCAGGACGCCGTCGGTAACGCCGCTGATGTCGACTGAATGGGTGGCAACCCCCAGATCCAACACCGGGGCCCATGCCCCCGTGCCGTCGGTCCTCCAATAGAAAGTGTAGGTTGCAGCATCCCCGGGTCCTGACCAGTCAAATGTCAGGTTGTTGCCGTTCACATATGCCGGGAGCGCATCCATCACAGGCGCCGCAGGGGGGGTGAGATCTATTTCCACCCAGCCCTTGGCGGACCTCGGGCTTTCCGCTCCTTCTCCTTCGACCCAGGCAGTCACCTGGAGATAGTGCAGCCCCTCCGAGAGAGGCGTTCCGTGGGTATATGTGGGGGTCGTGACCCCGGCGACCAGGGCATCATCCAGATATACCGAGTAACTCGTGGCCCCGGCGACAGCATTCCACGTCCATGTAGGCGTGGAGTCGTTGGTCGGGGTCTTCTCTGGCACCGGCGCGTCTGGCGCGGAGCTCGCAAGCGCCTCCGCCTGCACGAATGCCAGCAGCACGACTGCGGCCAGCGCGCCCAGCCACCATTTCGGCTTCGTCCCGCTCATCCATTCCGCCTCCTTCTGGCCAAGTCCTCAGCCTTTGCTTTCGGTCTCACTCTCACTCTCACTCTCACTCTCACTTTCGCTCTCACTCTCGCTCCATGCTCACTCGCACTCCCGCCATAACTCTCGCTGTCGCTCCCGCTCGCTGTCGCTCCCGCCCTCGTTTTCGTTCTGGCTCCGGCTTGCGCGATCACTCCCCGTTCCACCCGTGAACTCAGTGTCGACTCGCCGATACAGACCGCCGATACAGACCACCTCCCGGCGCGGGTTCTCTCGTCTCCGCCGTCCGTCGACGTCCTTCCGTCGACGTCTTCTGACGCCTGTGCTTGCGCCTAGCCTACGTCTGCCGTCCGTCCGAGGGCAGGCAGGTCCCGACGAGCCTGCCAGCGGGAAACGCGTGGGGCTGCGCCCCGACCTTCGGGCCCCCGGCCGTGCGTCGATCCCGCCCGCGGCAAACCGCGGACAAGCGCAACGGCACACGGCGTTCCAAGCCCGCCAGCAGCCCGCACGTTCGTCGTGCGAAATGCTGCCGCAACGGGCGGATGCACCGTCCACGTCAGGGGATACCGTTTTCGAATGTCGACACCAGGGAACCATTCCGGGAAGAAGTGCGCCAGGCCCCCCCCAAGCTCACCTCTGTCGGAATGCGTCCGCGCATGCGGACAGCTTGACTATAGCAAGACTCGGGTGGCGCAAATACTGTGCTTGAAGACAGTTCAGGATCAGGAGGGCGGGAAAAGGGGAACGCCCAGGGGACTGCACTTTGGTGCAGGTCGCGGTCACCCTAGTAGGCGAAGTAGGCGAAACGCGATGTCATCAGGATGCGATAGCTTGCGTGGCCACGTCATGGCTCGCGGTGATTGTTGGGGCGGGACGCTTCTAATCCGGCTCGTCTGCGCGTCAGATTAGAACATTGCTTGTCGCTGTTGCGGGTCAGGTTCGTCCTTGCTGCGAACGCGATGACCTGAGCCCGGTTGCGCAGATGCAGTTGGTCGAGGATCTGTTTCATATGGTACTTCACAGTGCGTTCGCTGATGAAGAGAGCGGCACCCACCTCCTTGTAGGTCATTCCCTTGGCAACGAGGGTAAGGACCTCCATCTGGCGAGGAGTCAGCCATTCGCCGGCCGCGTCGCTTCTCGGACCCTCTGTCTGAACCGAGGCTCCGCTCGCAGCGCCCCCCGCCTCGGCGGAGGCGGTCGCTTCCGTCGCTGCCGGTGGCGTCCCCGGACGCGGCTCCGACTCAATGTCCGCCTGCGACACCGTTTGGCAGCCCGGCTCACCTGCGCCCGCTTCGCCCGCGAGGCGTGTGAACTCCTCGAGCAACTTCGCGGCCAGACCCGGTGAGAAAGGCGCGTCGCCGCGGGCAAGGTCCTCCAACAACTCCACCAGTTCTTCGGCGTTCAGGTTCTTAAGGAGATAGCCGGAGGCCCCGCTCTTGATCGACTCGAAAAGGTCGCCGTCGGCTTCGGACATTGTGAGCATGACGATCTTGATATCCGGCAGCTCCGCCTTGATGAGGCGCGTAGCGGCAAGTCCGTTGCAACGTGGCATCATGATGTCCATCAGCACGACGTCCGGGCGCAAGCGCCGTGCCTCGTCCAGCGCCTCAAAGCCGTCCCTCGCTACACCCACGACATCAATGCCATACGATACCAGAAGATTCTTGAGACCCTCGGCAAATAGAGGGTGATCGTCAGCGACCAGAATCCTCATGGGCATCCCGTCCTTGTGCCTTCTCTTCGCTCTCTCGCAGCGGAACGCGGACTCTCACTTGGGTTCCCATCCCAGGGGCCGAGCGCACTTCGAGACGGCCTCCCACTTGTTCTGCTCGTTCGCGCATGATGCCGAGGCCGAACCCTGCGTCCGCCCTGACCCCGTCCTGCTCTCGCACGCGTCCATTGCCGCCGCCGAGGCCCTTGATCTCAAAGCCGCTGCCGTCGTCTTTCACCACGACCTCGACGCCTTCCGCGGCCACAGCGAAGCTCACCTGGATGTGGCGGGCGCCGCCGTGTCTCCTCGCATTCGTCATGGCTTCCTGGATAATGCGCAGGACCTGCACCTCGGCGGCGCGACCGAGGACCCCATCCCTGATCTCGTCAGGGATCGCGAGATCCGTCTGGATTCCGTAACTGCGCTCGAAGCGTCGCGCAAGCCTCTCGAGGGTAGGTGCGAACCGCCAGTCGGCGGGCAGAACTCCCTTCATAGTCCTGATGTTCTCCCGGACCTCCTCGTAAGCGTCCTGCGCCACGGTCACAATGGTCTCCAGGTAGCCGTCGGCCAGGGACGTCTTGCCCCTCGAAAGCTGTTCTCGGGCGGCCTGAGCCTGCACGTTCAGGAACCCGAGGACCTGTCCGAGACTATCGTGGAGATCTCGGGCGAGACGTTCCCGCTCCTCCATCGCAGCGAGCGCCCGCTGCTGTGTCACAAGCTGGTCCCGCACGCGCTTGCGCTCGGTGATGTCATCTATGACGACGAGCCTGCCGACGACTCTCCCGCGCGCAGTGAGCAAAGGCGAGAAACGAAACTCATAGGACCGATCGCCAGACCGATCGCCCCCGGCGACCTCCTGCACGACCTCGCTCTGTCTTGCCCCCTTTCCATTCGCCGCGATCTCGTGCTCGCGGCACGCATCCGCCGCAGCAGGCCAGGGCCGCAGCATCTCGACCACGGGCTGGCCGACTGCGAGCGCCGCCGACCAGCCCGTTATTCTGGCGGCAGCAGGGTTCACGTCAACGACGCGGTCCTGGGAGTCCACCACGATGACGCCGCTTCTCATGCCGCCCGCGACGGTTGCCCACGCTATCGGCACGATGTCCATGAGCCTGTAACGGAGGAGCCCTATGCTCGTTGCGAGCCCGGAAACGGTGAACGCGATCGGCGTGATGTCGAGCCGGGGCACCGGACTATTGCCTGATATGTAGAGCGCATTGGAGACCCAGGGGACTACCACGCCTATCGCGAACATGACAGCTTGCCCGCTGTAAAGGCGTGACCGGCCGAAAAGCGACCGCATCATCATAGTCGAGCCGATGAAGAGGAGCGTGTATGCATAGACCACATACGCCCAGAACGCGGGTCCGTAGTCCTTGGTGATGACAGAGAATGGACCGCTGGTGTCGAGCCTGACATTGTGCCGCATCAGCCCGTGGAGGTCGTTCGTCCACATCAGAACCAAGATTGTGGCCGGGACAACCAGCAGCAGCGCCACGTTTCGCCGTGAAAGCCACTCATCGCGGCCGGAAAACTGGATCGCGACCGCAAGCCACGCCACCGGGATAATGACAGTGCCGATCCACTCCACGCTCGCCCAGAATGTCTTGCCCGCCAGATCTGTCCTGAACATCTCCAGGGCGTTGCCGAGCGACCACTCGACCATAGCGAACATGAAGATCGAGAGTGGCAAAGCCCCGGGCATGCTGCGCCGTTTCCAGATAGCCACCGCGACCGGAAGGGCCACGAGACCGCTGACGATGTACGGCAGCCCATATGGCGTATAATGCCAGCCCATCTGGCCTCACCCGCGCTTCATATCGGAATCGCGCCCTTGCTCCGCCCATTCCGCCGCTGCCGCACGAACCGCGGTCGTGGCTCCTAGCCGCGGAGTTACAACGAGGTCGAACCTCAAGACAAGTCGCGAGCGGTGTCCTCGAGCATGATTGCGGCTGCAGGCCGCCGGGCCACCCGTCACCCGTCAGCTGCCAGCTTGCACTCATCACGAGGCGCTACATCCCTTGCCTCCACAACCCAATTTCGGCGGTATCATAGGAACTTTCGGCAGGATCGTGGGAAATCCTTCATGCCCGACCCACGCCGGGCATATGTCCCGCCCGCGCGCCGCAGCCGCGGTTCGGCGCTCCTCTCCCCACGCAGAGGTGGAGATACCGATGTGCGAGGCGCATTTCGCGGCGCACCACAACCTCTCCCCACGCAGAGGCGGAGATAGTTCCGCGCGGGGGACGGCTCCGTCCATCTGAGCGACGCGGCGCGTCGGTCCGTCGCCCGGCGGCACATCGATGGCGGTCAGTGGCGATCAGTTGACTCCCTTAGAGCCAGGAAGGAGCTCCAGAGGGGAGCTCTAGAGGGGAGCTCCAGAAGAGGGAGCCCTGGAAGAGCCCGGGAAGGAGCGGCCTTGTTCGCCCTACCGGCTACTGGCGGCGTCATCGTCGAGTTGAAAGGTCCCCCTATCAGTTGCGTCTTTTTCCACTTCGAGCGGCCCAAGAGACGTAGAGAACCGGGGGGACTCCGGACCTTGCACCTTCGTCTTGGCAAGAGGTTCATTTAATGGCAATTCATTCTTGACATTATTGCTATCAAATGATAGCATATCGGCAGAGCCGATGGTACAATAAAGGGGAGATGGACGCCAGTGTCCCGACCCGCGAGACCCAATCATGGCAGCGTGGCCCTCATTCGACAGATAGACGAGTTTTTGGAGCGGGTTAGGGACGCGATACTCATCCAGCGCAAGTTTGATTTCATTCCTCGCAAAGAGAACCTTGATGGCCTATCAGAACTAGGAATCACGATAAGCGCTGCGAAGCAGGAAATCCTGGCCCTCACGTATCAGGACTACTACAGGGGTCCGTCACCAGACCAGTCGCGAGAGCACGTTCGAGGTGGTGCGATATGGGAGTTCATCAGGGACATGGACGGAAGGCCTGTGTACATAAAGCTTAAGCTAGACAACTGTCGCGGTTGCGTGTGCATGTCGTTCCACGAGGCTGACCGTGCTCCCAGGTTGCCCTACCGGTAGAGCGATCGGGGAGTTCGCGTCAACAGACCAGTCGAGGAATCATGCACGAAGGAGGACAAACCATGAAAGGCTTCTGTCCAAAGTGCGAAGCAGAAAGGGAATTCGTTAAGACCCAGAGGGAGGAGACATATCCAGTAAAGGGCGAGCCCATCACCGTCATGGCCAACGTTTTGACGTGCGGAGCTTGTGGGACTGATGTATTTGATGAGATTCTGGACAGTGAAAACCTGTCTCTAGCTTATTCTCAGTACCGCAAGCAAAAAGGCCTGTTGGGTCCGGAAGAAATCAAGAGGATTAGGGAGAGATACGGTCTCTCACAGCGGGGTCTGGCTGCCCTTCTGGGATGGAGCCCTGCCACGATAGCGAGATACGAACTTGGGTCGATCCCCAGCGTCGCCCATAATGACCAGCTTTGTCGATTCAGCAAGGATGTGGCTTACGCGCGTGGTCTCTTTGAAGCATCTGCTTCTAAGCTAGGAAACCTTGAGAGAAAGCGAGTGGAGAAGGCACTTGGTTCCCGCCGAGCAGATAGTGTGCCCGAGAAGATCTCGCGGATCCTGCTAAGCCTGTACTCGCGGCATGGAGAGTCGCTACGGGGAAGGCGTAGGCCTGATCTGGACAGACTCGCCGAAATGGCGGTCTTCTTTGCGGCCAAGTGCCCCGGCATCGCGAAATCGAAGTTGCTTAAGATGCTGTGGTATTCGGATTTCCTCTGCTATAGACGGACGCTTTGCTCCATGAGCGGCGCGGTATACTGCCACAACTACTTTGGGCCTGTTCCGCTAGCCCACGACTTGGTCGTGGCCTACATGGAGCGGATGCAGTTCATTGCCCTCAAGCCGCAGAGTTACGGCGAGGTCGAAGGAGAGAGGGTCGAACCTGTTGCGGAGTTCGAGGCCGATTTGTTTAGCCCTGAGGAGCTGAAGGTTCTCGAAGACGTCCTCCGGAAGTTCAAGAGTTGCAGCGCCACCGCGCTCGGAAAGATGAGTCACGAGGAGAGGGCCTACACAGAGACGCAGCTCGGTGAGCCGATATCTTACGAGTTCGCCCTGACGCTGAAAGCTATCGAGTAGGATGCGGATGCTAACGCCCTCTAACGGCCGGTCGACTTATCTGAACGGAACCAGCGCCGCCGGTTCCGAGAACCGTGGTGTGCGGGCTGTTGTCGGTCTTCTGCTCTGGGAGGGCGAGCCCGCGGACAAGGCAGTTGAAGGACTAAGGCGCGGTGACCGCGGCACCGAGCGTGGTGGGACTCCTTCACCATGCCATGCCATGAAAAATACCAGGAGTAAGGGCAACCATCTCGGAGCGGAGAATGGGCCAGACCAGCTCGTGACCGTGCTCCCTGTGAAGTAAGGTAACCGCAGCCTAGCAACCGACGACTCGGTCGTGCTGGCCGTCCAGGTGAATGGCTAATGGGAGCTGGTGGGTCTGACCTAGGGCGGTGTTGACCGGGAGGAGCTTTCGGCCGTACCTCTCGATGAGACCCTGTTGACCTCAGGCGTCTGGAGGCATTTCGGTATTGGCGAAAGGAGTACTGGCAGCCTCTGTCGAATACTTCCAACAATATGCGACAACTTCTGAAAGATTGGCCCAAAAAGCTCCAAGAAGGCCTTTTGGGGGGCTTATCTGGACAGAGAACTTCCTGTTGACACCTGCAAGTGGAGGCTTCTCGCTTGTTGTTCTGGAGTGTGCTCATAACGCGTGTCATGCATGACCATCAATCCCATAGCTTATCATCTATGGGAGTCGCGTCCACATTGTTTCTAGTGCCGCGTTTTGTTGCTGGGTCGGCGACGCGTCTTGGTGACAGAGCCTCGCGCTGGAGTGTCAATTGCACGTGCTGAATCCGCGAGGAAGCCCACCGATGGCCCCGTGCACGTCTCCACAAGACCTGGTTCGGGCTTCCTGCGGGCTCACAACGATTGGACATCGCAATCGTTCCCATGGCGGAGGTGTGCCTGTGACAGAAGCGGCGTGGCTGACTATATGGTATGCTATGTCGGTCTTGGAGGCCGTCGTTCTATTCATGGATGGCACGCGGTGCGTCATGTCAGTGATGGATGCGTAGTGCGAAACAGGAACGGCCAACTGAAGGCCGAGATTGGTAGAGCATCTCCTGTCAAAGGGCGCTGCCATCAAGGATACAGTATTCGTCTGAATGTCCGACGGCTAGATACTAAGTGAGACACGGAGTATGTGCCGGGAGGAAGGTAGTTGCTGTTCTAAGGCGGCGTCGAGGGTCGCTTTGCACCATGCATCATGGAGATAAGAAGTGTGCATGCGGGAGGGACTGGCTGTGGAGGACTTTGTCTATACGACCGTACCGGGGAAGATTGGAGCGTTGTTGTCAAAGATCAGCGAAGTCGGAGTGCCGCAGAGAGCGACGGGGAAATGGCTTCAGAGCATAGGACTTACCTCAAGCAATGACAGGTCACTGCTCCGGGTATTGGAACATCTTGGCTTCACTGACTCTTCCGGTTCTCCCGGTGAGCTTTGGAGGGAGTATCGTGGGTCAGAAGGTAAGCAGGCCCTGGGATCTGCAATTCGTAGAGCTTATACGCAGCTCTATGACACTTACCCAGAAGCTCATACTCGTTCAAGGGAAGAGCTGCGAGCGTTTTTCTCCTCGCACTCGAAAGCTGGAAAAGGCGCTATCAATTACATGGTCTCAACTTTCCTTGAGTTATGCAAGGTCGCAGGAATGAATAGCGAACGCCGTATAGAAGTCCCCATCGCAGGTGCAAATGGACAAGGGCCAAATGACAAACCGGCCTGTGAGACCATCTCGGGGATGCTCCCTAGAGGATTCGCGGTCAATGTCAACATACAACTCACCCTCCCGGAGACTACGGACGAAAAGGTGTATGACACCTTCTTTTCAGCAATGAGACGACACCTGTTGATGGGAGACGTCTGACATGCCTAGTATTGCGGATGTATGTCGACGAGCTCTTGCCTTTCAGCATGAGGCGCACTTGATACTGTCGAGGTGTGAAGATGCGCCGTCACGTGTGGTTGTGCTAGACAGGACCCGCAGGCGCGTCAGTGGTCTGTCGATCAAGCAAGGATCGCTCTTCCGCGAGGCCATTGCTTGCATTGAAGCAGGATGCTTCCGAGCTGCACATGTGGTGGCGTGGGCGGCGTTTATGGACCATCTTGAGGAAAGACTAGCGTCGGACGGATTGAAAGCCATCAAGGCGGTAAGACCGAGCTGGGCTCAGTACGATGATATAGTTCGGTTGCGGGAGAGCGTGACCGAACATCAGTTAATTGAAGCTGCAAAGGATGTTGGCCTGCTTTCGAAATCGGAAATGAAGACATTAGCTGGGTTACTGGCAAAGAGGCACGAGTGTGCACATCCGAGCGACTACAATCCCGACATGAACGAGGCAATCGGTTATGTCAGTGAGCTATTGGGTCGCGTGGAGGCGCTCGATAGGAAGAGCCTGTGAAGAACATTGTCGTCGCCGGCTGCAGGATGACCCTAGTTCGCCGGGAAGGGTCAGACCTGCATCTCGGAATGGGGAGGAGGTGTCGGGCGGAAGAGACGACCTTACTTGTGCGTCGGAGGGCTTAGCAGTCACCCCGATTGGGGCGCTCGGCGACCGATGATCGATGAGGTCCAACGGGTGTAGACTCGCTTGTAAGATGCCAGGCTCGATTCAAAAGGGCGACCGTCTCTTCAGTCAGCGGCCATTATCAAGCACACGTGCGAGCCGCTCGGGCTTCCACGCTCGATGTGTGGTTTCGTCATCGGTGTGCGACTGGAGCATCACTGGTTTCTGTCTTCCGTTACAGGCTTCCATTACAGGAATATCCCGGTTTTGATCGAATCTTAGAAAAGGTGGGCTAGGCCAGGCTAGCCATACGCCAGGCCTGCCGAGAGAGAGTGGCAGGGGGTCAGCGCCGCCCCGTGGCGCACTGCAAGCGTCCTTAACCGAAGCGGTGCTGGGGGCGCACGCGCAAAACGGCGTGGGCATGCTACTGTGCGCACGCCTATGCCAGCCTACAGCCTATCTCGCGGCGCTTCAGTGCGACGCGCACGGGCAGACGGGTAGACGGTGTCAACGGTCTAGTGTGGAAGGCGACCCGTGCGGTAATGGCAATAATGGTAGGATCATGAATGGTCACGAATGGGGGTAAGCGGTATCGCGAGTCTATGGATGTCTTCAGATTACGCGATAGGCTGGTATCAGATTACGGCAGCTACGTGCGCAGTTTTATCACCATTCGGGATGAACGCATTCGTGCGACAGTGGAGGAGGCCCTGAATGGGGGCCTACTTTGGCCAGAGCCGTTGATACAGCTCAACCCATCTTTTGAGCCCGGCGAGTCTATTGATGAACTCGTGGATAGAGGTATCCTGCACCCTGAGTGCCGCCGTATCTTTCGTCTCAAGAAGAGCGAGGGCGATCTAGGAAAGCCGCTTCGTCTTCACAGGCACCAGTCCGACGCCATTAGAGCCGCACGGAGCGGGGCGAATTACGTTCTGACAACGGGCACCGGATCGGGCAAGAGCTTGGCTTATATCATCCCCATAGTCGATTGGGTCCTTCGCCACGGCTCCGGACGGGGGATCCAAGGCCTTGTGATCTACCCCATGAACGCTCTTGCCAACAGCCAGTTCGGCGAGCTCGAGAAGTTTCTCAAGTTTGGATACCCCGACGGTGGTGGCCCGGTCACGTTTGCCCGGTATACTGGCCAAGAGCGAGGAGAAGAGAGGGAGAGGATTCTGGCGAATCCTCCGGACATCCTCCTCACGAATTACGTGATGCTGGAGCTCATCCTGACCCGCCCTGAAGAAAGAAAGCTAGTGGCTGCCGGGAAGGGTCTGCGCTTTCTCGTCTTGGACGAACTTCACACCTACCGTGGTCGGCAAGGTGCGGATGTAGCCATGCTCGTCCGGAGGGCCCGCGACGCCTTCGAGGCTCATGACCTTCAATGCGTTGGTACCTCCGCAACTCTGGCGGGCCCGGGCACGTTCGACGAGCAGCGGGCGGAGGTAGCACGCGTCGCCTCGCTCATGTTCGGTTCGGAGGTCGCGCCCACGAACGTGATCAGTGAGACGTTGAGACGCGCCACGCCAGAACGGGATCTTCATGACCCGGCGTTCCTGGCGGCTCTTAGGGCACGTGTGGAAGATCCCACTGCGGAGATTTCCACTTCATACTCGGAGTTTGTGTGCGATCCCCTATCTATCTGGATTGAGAGCGCGTTTGGGATAGAGCGGGATCCCGTGTCCGGCAGGCTCATCAGAAAGAAGCCTCGGCCTCTCTCCGGGCCGGACGGTGCTGCACACGAGCTCAGCGAGCTGACCGGTCTACCTGTGGACACATGCTTGGAAGCCATCAAATCGCATCTCCTGGCCAGCTACCGGTGTGAACCGGACCCAGTTACTGGGTTTCGGCCTTTCGCGTTTCGCCTCCACCAGTTCATTAGCCGCGGGGACAAGGTCTATGCTTCCCCCGAGCGCGAGGCTGACCGCCATCTAACCTTGCACGGTCAGCAGTTCGTGCCCGGAGACCGAAGCCGTGTGCTATTACCGCTTGCATTCTGCCGCGAATGTGGGCAGGAGTATTACGTGGTGCGCTCGACAAGAGACAAGGATACGGGAGCTCGCGTTTTCGTGCCGCGTGAACTTGATGAAAGAGATAGGGATGGCGACGACGAAGACGGGGCGGAATGCGGGTTCCTGTACATGAGTTCGCAAAACCCGTGGCCGGAAGACGCGGAAGAGATACTGAGGCGTATTCCTGAAGACTGGACCGAAGAACACCGCGGGGCGCGACGGGTCCGCAAAGATCACGAAAAGGATCTTCCCAAGCCTGTGCGGGTTGCTCCTGACGGCAAGGAGAGTCCCTCAGGCATCGATTGTGTTTTCGTCTCAGCGCCCTTCCGCTTCTGCCTCAATTGCGGGGTTGCTTACAGTCCGAAGCAGAAGTCCGATTTCCCCAAGCTCGCCCTGCTCGCTACTGAAGGACGAAGCACAGCCACGACGATCCTTAGCCTTGCTGCCGTTCGGTATCTGCGTGACACCGAGGGCTTGAGTGATTCGGCGCGAAAGCTGTTGAGCTTCACCGACAATCGTCAGGATGCTTCTCTCCAGGCAGGCCATTTCAATGACTTCGTGAGGGTCGGTGTTCTACGTTCGGCGTTGTACAAAGCTGTGCAGTCTGCAGGTAAGGAGGGCATTCGCCATGAGGATCTGGTTCAGAAGGTCTTTGACGCTTTGGACCTACCGCTGACGCTTTACGCAGCCGATCCTGACGTGAAGTTCCATGCCCTTGAGGAAACCAAGCGTGCGCTGCGAGAGGTCCTCGGCTACCGGCTCTATCGAGATCTGAAGCGGGGCTGGCGGATCACCCTTCCCAACCTTGAACAGTGCGGTCTACTGGAGATCAAATACCTATCCTTGGATGAGCTCTGTAAGGATGAGGAGTGCTGGGCCGGGGCGCATCCGGCGCTCGTAACGGCTAGCCCTAGAGTCCGGGAAGAGATTGCCAAGACTCTCCTCGATTTCATGAGACGCGAGCTTGCGATCAAGGTGGACTACCTGGACCCAACCTACCAGGAACGCATCCGCCAGCTCAGTTCACAGAAGCTCGAGCGTCCCTGGGGCATCGACGAGAACGAGGAGACGAAAATGGAGACGGCCAGGGTGCTCTTTCCGCGGTCCCGCTCGAAAGACGACTACGGAGGCCATGTCTATCTCTCGCCGCGGGGCGGTTTTGGCTTGTATCTGCGCAGAACCCTGGCCCCTCGTGGATCAGGGGTCAATCTGACCTTGAGCGACAGGGAACGGATCGCCAAGGATCTGTTGGTAGTCCTCAAGAAGGCTGGCCTCGTTCAGGAGGTGATCCCTTCGTCGGGGGACGGGGACGTTCCCGGTTACCAGGCGCCTGCGAGTGCCTTCTTGTGGGTCGCTGCGGACGGGACCCGTCCATTCCACGACCCGATCCGGGTACCGAGATGGCCTGAGACGGGTGGCCAGACCAACCAGTTCTTCATCGAATTCTACCGGTCCGTCGGCGCGCAGGCTCTGGGTCTCGAGGCCCGCGAGCACACGGCCCAGGTGAACTCCGGCCAGCGGCGCGAGAGGGAGGAATTGTTCAGGGAGGGGAAGCTACCTATCCTCTATTGTTCACCCACCATGGAGCTTGGGGTGGATATCAAGGAACTCAATGTAGTCAACATGCGCAACATTCCTCCGACGCCGGCGAATTACGTCCAACGCAGCGGTCGGGCTGGCCGGAGCGGACAGCCAGCGCTGGTTTTCAGTTACTGCTCAACGTTTAGTTCTCATGACCAGTACTTTTTCCGGCGGCCTGAGCGCATGGTTGGAGGCGTGGTGAATCCGCCGCGTCTGGACCTAGCCAACGAGGATCTCATACGGGCTCATGTTCACGCGATATGGCTGGCTGAGACTGGGATCAAGCTGGGAAGCTCCCTGAAGGATGTTCTCGATGTAACCGGTGATGACCCGAGCCTTGAGCTTCTCCCGAGCGTCAAGGATGGCATTCACGACCCCGGTGCCCGCCTACGTGCTTATGAGCGAGCTTCACGGGTGCTTGGGACTATTCGTGAGCATCTCTTGGCGGCAGATTGGTACACAGAGGACTGGCTTGAGAAGACCCTGGCGCAGGTGGAACTGCGCTTTGAAGCAGCTTGCGAACGGTGGAAACTGCTGTACCGTTCAGCCTTGGAGCAGTACAAGCGTCAGACAAAGGTCATTTCCGACGCTTCCCGGACGCAGGATGAGAAGAACCGGGCTAGACGGCTCCGGGCTGAGGCAGAATCCCAGCTCAGCCTTCTGACGGAGGCAGAGAGCGCCATTGAGGGGGATTTCTATAGCTACCGATACTTCGCCAGCGAGGGATTCCTCCCTGGCTACAGCTTCCCTCGTTTGCCGCTTTCCGCGTATATCCCGGGGCGCAGGCCGAAGAAAGGACGTGACGAATTCCTCTCCAGGCCGCGATTCCTAGCGATTTCGGAATTCGGGCCTCGCTCCATTGTGTACCACGAGGGCTCACGCTATCGAATCAACAAGGTAATCCTGCCCGTAAGAGAAAGCGTGGCAGGTGATGAGGACATCGTGACAACCGCGGCGAAGCTCTGCGACAATTGCGGGTACCTTCACCATACACCTGGTGGGGCTGGCCCGGATCTGTGTGAGCGCTGTGGCTCGGCCTTGCCGGCGCCGCTTGGTTCGCTCTTTCGCCTGCAGAACGTATCCACCAAGCGAGCCGACCAGATCAACGCCGATGAAGAGGAGAGAATGCGGATCGGATACGAGATCCGCACCGGGATCAGATTCGCTGAGCACGGCGGTCGGCCCGCGAGCCGAATTGGCGTCGCGATGGGCGCAAACGGTGAACTGGCAAGACTGACCTATGGCGACGCGGCCACCATTTGGCGGATCAATCTTGGTTGGTTGAGGCGGGCGAACCGCGATCAGCACGGTTTTGTGCTGGACATCGAAAGGGGCTACTGGGCCAAGAACGATCAGGACAGCGAGGATGACGATCAGGACGATCCCATGTCCCCGCGGACGCGCCGTGTCATTCCATACGTAGAGGATTGGAGGAACTGCCTGCTCTTTGAGACTCTGCGCCCAGTGGACACCGCGGTCATGGCATCCCTGCAGGCAGCGCTCAAGAACGCGATTGGGGTCGTATACCAGCTTGAGGAATCAGAGCTGGCTGCAGAACCACTGCCGTCATTTGACGACCGCCGTCTCATTCTTTTCTATGAGGCGGCCGAGGGTGGCGCAGGGGTGCTGCGACGGCTCCTAGACGAGCCGCAGGCTCTCGCGAATGTGGCCAGGCAGGCACTGGAGATCTGCCACTTCAACCCTGAAACAGGTCAGGATCTGCGTCGGGCTCAGGGGTCCAAGGAAGACTGCGAGGCGGCCTGTTACGACTGTCTCATGAGCTACACCAACCAGATGGACCACAGGATACTGGATCGTCACAAGGTCAAGGACATTCTCATGGCTCTCGCTGTCTGCAAAGTTGAATCCTCGCCCTCGGTGGTCCCGCGCTCCCAGCACTTGGCGGACCTCGAGCGCGCATGTGAGTCGGACCTTGAACGGCGCTGGCTGCGTTACATGGATAGCCGGGGGCTGCGCCTCCCGTCCCGCGCGCAGGTCTTCATCAAGGCGTGCTCCACTCGCCCTGACTTCTTCTATGACGATTCTCAGACGGCGATCTATGTTGATGGGTCGCCTCACAAGTACCCAGAACGACACGCGCGGGATCGCAAACAAACCGAGTGCATGGAGGATGCGGGATACCACGTCATCAGGTTCGGAAGCGACGAGGACTGGGATGCCATAATCGAACGCTATCCTTATGTGTTTGGGAGGCTGTCATGACTTTCGCGGTTGGATCGCTTGTCAGGGCTCGTGGCCGCGAGTGGGTCGTCCTTCCTGAGTCCAGCGATGACTTGCTTGTTATTCGCCCGCTGGGTGGGAGCGAAGATGAAGCGACCGGGATCTACTTGCCGCTCGAGGATGTAGAGCCCGCCACATTCGACCTACCCTCTCCAAAGATGATCGGGGACCACCGTTCATGCCGACTGCTCCGGGACGCCGTGCGACTTTCGAGCCGCGCAGGGGCGGGACCGTTCCGCTCATTTGCACGTATCGCGGTTGAACCACGCCCATATCAGCTCGTTCCCTTGCTCATGGCGCTCAAACTCGATCCGGTGAGGCTTCTCATCGCGGATGACGTAGGCATTGGCAAGACGATTGAAGCAGCCTTAATCGTAAGGGAACTCCTAGACCGGGGCGAGATCACCCGCTTTGCAGTATTGTGCCCACCGCATCTGGCGGAGCAGTGGCAGGTCGAGCTGAGAAGCAAGTTCCATCTGGAGGCTGAACTGGTGCTTCCCGGCACGGTGAGCCGCCTTGAGCGGGATTGCGGACCGGGAGAGTCCCTCTTCGAGCTCTATCCTCAGGTGATTGTCTCCATGGATTTCATCAAGTCCGACCGACGGCGCGAGGAGTTCGTGCACAACGCTCCAGAGCTTGTAGTTGTCGACGAGGCTCATACCTGCGCTTATGGATATGAGACCCGAGGGGGCCGTCATCAGCGGCACCAATTGGTCAAGTCGCTGGCCGCGGACAACAGACGGCATCTGATTCTTGTTACCGCTACGCCTCACAGCGGAAAGGAGGACGCCTTCAGGTCTCTCCTCGGCCTCTTGAGACCCGAGTTTGCGGACCTTCCAGCGGATCTCACCGGACCGGAGCACGAAGCTGAACGCCGGAAGCTCGCGGCCTACTTCATACAGCGCCGCCGGGCGGACATCCAGCATTTCCTCGACGCTGAGACGGCCTTTCCAAACCGGGAAGAGAAGGAGATCGCCTACAGGTTGACCCCTGAATACCGACGGCTGTTCGATAGGGTTCTGGCTTATGCGCGAGAAAGCGTGAAGAGCAAAGACGGGAATCTCCATCGGCAGCGCGTCCGATGGTGGTCCGCTCTAGCGATGTTACGGTCGCTGGGATCGAGCCCAGCGGCGGCTGCGGCCACGCTGCGCACGCGCGCGGCGGCGGCGGACACCGAAACCGCTGACGAGGCCGATGAAATAGGACAGCGCACAGTGTTCGACATGGATGTGGTCGAGCAGGCGGAAATCATTGACATAGCACCTGGGGGAGACCCGGGTGATGAGTTTGGTGACGCGCCGGACGATAGCTCTCACCACCGGCGCCGGTTGCTTGATATGGCCCGCGAGGCTGAGCGGCTCGCGGGCGAGGCCGATCCCAAGCTGTTGGGGGCGATTCAACTCGTGCGGGAACTTGTCGAGGATGGGTATCATCCAGTAGTGTTCTGTCGGTTCATTCCTACTGCTGATTACGTGGCAAATGAGTTGCGCACGCGGCTTCCTTCGGATGTTGCGGTCATGTGGGTCACGGGTGAGCTTCCGCCAGCAGAAAGGGAGGCCCGCGTGCTGGAGCTCGCGCATTCTCCCAGGCGGGTTTTGGTAGCTACAGACTGCCTCAGCGAGGGCATTAACCTTCAGGAGCACTTCGACGCCGTCATGCATTATGACCTCTCGTGGAACCCCACGCGACACGAGCAACGAGAGGGCAGGGTGGATCGGTACGGCCAGCGTAAACCCACCGTGCGTGTCGTCACATATTACGGGGCCGACAATCCCGTTGACGGGATCGTCCTGGATGTCCTCTTGCGGAAGCACAAGACCATTCGGACCTCCCTCGGGATCTCCGTTCCTGTGCCGCTAGATACGAATACCGTAGTGGAGGCAATTCTAGAAGGCCTGTTGTTGCGCGGGCAGCGGAATAGCGGCCAGGGTCAGCTTGTGTTGCCTGGGTTTGAGGATGTGGCTGCCCCAAAGAAGCAGGAACTGTATAGTGAGTGGGACAGCACGGCTGACCGTGAGAGGCGTTCGCGAACGGTGTTTGCGCAGGAATCGATAAAGACGGACGAAGTGGCCCGGGAGTTGGATGAGGCCCGCAAGGCGGCAGGGGGCCCGGCTGATGTAGCCTCTTTCGTAGTCGAGTCCCTCCGGGCTCACGGCGCTGCGGTTACCCAGAAGGGTGGTGTCGTCCATTTGGACCTTCGCGGCGTGGGCGGCGTGTTGCGGGACTCGCTGCGCAGAGCGGCTGGTGTGGATGATTCACTGGATGCTTGCTTTGAGATGCCTGCGCCCGGCGGGGCGGTGTACCTGTCTCGGACCCATCCATTTGTTGAGACACTTGCTTCCCATGTGATGGATGCAGCTCTGGACACCCAGGCTCGCGGCGTCGCGCGGCGGGCGGGCGCCATCCGCACGTCTTCAGTGACGCGCCGCACTACTCTCCTGTTGATGAGATTTCGTTTCGATATCGTCACGCGCCGAGATGGGCACGTGCACTCACAGCTTGCGGAAGAATGCAGGATCCTTGGGTTCGTCGGCTCTCCCGATCACCCGGAATGGTTGGATGACAAGGAGGCGGAGAGGCTCCTCGGCGCTGAACCAACGGCCAATATCCTTCCTGACCAAGCCGAAGAGGCGGTACGCAGAGTGGTGGAGGCGGTTGATACGCTGCGTCCTCACTTCGAAGGAAAGGCTCGTGAGAGAGCCGCAACTCTCCTCGACGCACATCGCCGCGTGCGCCAGGCTGCACGCATGAGAGGCACGATCTACGAAGTTGAGCCGAAGCTGCCTCCGGACGTGCTTGGGGTCTATGTTTATCTGCCGATCCCGGTAGGGGTGAGGGGCACATGAGGGGTTTCAATGGGGTTTTCGCCATCGTCCGCACTGAAGGCGGACTCTTGCCTGCGGACCTTCTGGCACGCATCGCCGCCGGCGACAAGGGGCTTGATGGACTGGCGCCTGACGGCTACCATCTGGCGGAGGGCGAGCGCATCAACGAGGTCATCATCCGGTCCTGGAACCGCCTTGTCGCGGCATGGAACGGATTTCGTTCGGCGGTTTCGAAACTTCCGCCAGGGGATCCTGGTACCTCAGTTACGCGCGAGCGGTGGCTCCTCATCCTATTCCAGGAGCTTGGCTACGGCCGCCTCGCTGCCGCGCACGGCTTGGAGATCGAGGGCAAGCCGTACCCGATTTCGCATCTGTGGCAGAAGGTTCCCATCCATCTTGTCGGCGTTGGTGTGGACCTAGACCGCCGGATGGCGGGTGTGGCCGGGGCGGCGCGAACGAGCCCTCACGGACTGGTGCAAGAGTACTTGAATCGCAGCAAGGATCACCTTTGGGGATTTGTCTCGAACGGGTTGCGGCTGCGGCTCCTCCGGGATAACGCCAGCCTTACCCGTCAGGCGTACGTGGAGTTCGATCTCGAAGCCATGATGGAAAGCCAGGCCTATGCCGACTTTGCGCTGTTGTGGCTTCTCTGCCATGAGTCACGAGTAGACAACGGGGAGCGCCCGGAGGACTGTTGGCTGGAACGGTGGATGGGGTTCGCACGAGAACAGGGTACCCGTGCCTTGGACAACCTGCGTGCCGGCGTGGAGCAAGCCATCACCGCCCTGGGGAGAGGGTTTCTGGCACATCCTGGCAACGCGGACCTTCTGCGCCGCCTGCGGGCAGGCGAGTTGTCGACACAGGACTACTACCGTCAGCTTTTACGCCTGGTATACCGGCTCATATTCCTTTTCGTCGCCGAGGATAGAGGGCTCCTCCTGGACCCACGCGCGCCAGCACCGGCCCACCAGCGTTACCTGCGTTATTACGCCGCGTCGCGCCTACGCCGTTTGGCTGAGCGTGTGCGTGGCACGCGTCACGCCGACCTCTATCGTTCATTGCGCGTCGTCATGGAGAGGCTGGGAAGCGACACCGGTTGCCCTGAGCTGGGTCTGCCGGCGCTGGGGAGCTTCCTCTGGTCTCACGCGGCGATCGCGGACTTGGCCGAGGCCGACATCGCCAACTGCGATCTCCTGGAGGCGGTACGCGCTCTCTCCTTTACAGTGCAGGATGGGGTGCGCCGGGTGGTTGATTACAAGAATCTCGGTTCTGAGGAGTTGGGCAGCGTCTATGAGTCTCTCCTGGAATTGCACCCAGAAGTCAACGCGGATGCTGCCACCTTTGATCTTAGAGTTGTTTCGGGGCACGAACGCAAGACAACGGGTTCTTACTATACCCCATCAAGCCTGATCCAGTCTTTGCTGGATTCGGCTCTTGACCCAGTCACGGATGAGGTGGTGCGAAGCGCGCGTCCAGGGCAGCAGGCGGAAGAGGCGATTCTGTCGATGAAGATTTGCGATCCTGCCTGCGGCAGCGGCCATTTTCTCATCGCCGCCGCTCATCGCACTGCCCGCCGTCTTGCCCAGATCCGGACGGGGGACGAGGAGCCCTCGCCCGAGGCCACGCGCTCGGCCCTGCGCGATGTCATTGGTCATTGCATCTATGGTGTTGACGTGAACCCGATGGCTGTTGAGCTTTGTAAGGTGAGCCTGTGGATGGAGGCCCTTGAGCCAGGTAAACCTCTTTCATTCCTGGACCACAGGATCCTGTGCGGCAACAGCCTTCTGGGAGCGACGCCAGCACTTTTGAGAGACGGGATTCCCGATGACGCATTCAAGCCCATTGAGGGTGACGACAAGAAGCTAGTTACCGCCCTTCGCCGTCAGAACCGGCAGGAGCGTGACCAGCCTGGGCTCGTGTTTCAGTGGGGAGATGAGGTAGCCATCGGTCAAGTGGGATTCGGCGAGGCCATATCCGCCCTTGACTCTATCGGAGACAGCAGTATCCAGGACATTCACAGTAAGGAAGTCCGTTATCAGGGACTCGGACAGTCGCCCGCTTACCGGCAGGCGAAACTGGCAGCCGACGCCTGGTGCGCGGCGTTTATGTGGAAGAAAGCGCCGGGGGCGCCGCCAGCGATCACGAACGAAATGTTCCGCAGAATTCGGGAGGGCGGACCGGTCCCTGCAAGCGTCATTAGAGAAATCGAACGATTGGCAGAACAGTACCAGTTCTTCCACTGGCATCTGGCCTTCCCTGACGTTTTCAAGGTGCCTCTCACCGGCGACCCCTCCAATCCGCAGGCGGCGTGGAGCGGCGGGTTTGACGTGGTGTTGGGAAACCCGCCGTGGGAGCGGGTGAAACTTCAGGAGCAAGAGTGGTTCGCCGCGAGGCGACCTGACATCGCGAATGCTCCAAATGCCGCAGCCCGTGGGCGTCTCATAGACAGCCTGGCTCAAGAAGACCCTGTCCTACACGCGATCTTTCTGGAGGCACGGCGGCAGGCAGAAGGCGAAAGCCACTTCATACGGGATTCCGGCCGCTATCCCTTGTGCGGGCGGGGGGACGTGAACACCTACGCTGTCTTCGCTGAGACCATGCGTACGCTGGCGGCACCAAAGGGCCGGGTCGGGGCCATTGTGCCATCGGGTATCGCTACCGATGATACTACGAAGTTCTTTTTCCGCGACCTCGTGGACAAACGCTCCTTGGTCAGCCTCTATGATTTTGAAAACCGCAGAGGGCTGTTCCCGGCTGTCGACAGCCGCATGAAGTTCTGCCTCCTTACCCTGACGGGTCATGGTCGTCCAGCACAGCGGGGCGCCGAGTTCGTGTTCTTTGCTCATGGTGTGGAAGACCTGGACGACGAGGAGCGCCGTTTCACCCTGTCCACCGATGACATCGCGCTATTGAATCCCAACACTCGCACGTGCCCCATTTTCCGTTCCAAGCGCGACGCGGAGATCACCAAGGGCATCTACCGGCGCGTGTCGGTTCTCATTAAGGAGGGGTTGCCCGAGGGGAATCCGTGGGGTGTATCGTTCACGGCCATGTTTCATATGGCCAACGATTCCGGTCTCTTTCGCACCCGTGAGCAGCTGGAATCTGAAGGGTGGACGCTGGAAGGCAACGTGTTCTACAAAGGCCAGCTAGATGCGGCCCCGGGCAGGGACAGACTGGTCGGGGCAGGCGTGGAGCGATACTTGCCACTCTATGAGGCTAAGATGATACATCACTTCGACCACCGCTGGGCTACCTATGAGGGTCGAGACACGCGAGACCTGACGGACGACGAGAAGGCCGACCCGAACTTGTGCGTGCTCCCTCGTTATTGGGTTCCCGAGAAAGAAGTCGAGGCACGGTTCGAACGCAGAGATAGGGATGGGAACCTCATTTGGTCCTGGGATCGGGGCTGGCTTATGGGCTGGCGCGATACTTGCCGCAGCACCGACGAGCGCACGGTCATCGCCAGCATTGTACCGAGGGTGGGATGCGGCGATACCTTACTGCTAGTGTTTCCTAGCTCCGAGTATATGCGGTCCGCAGCTCTGTTGCTAGCATGCCTTGATTCAACTGTACTCGACTACTGTGGGCGCCAGAAGGTTGGCGGGACACATCTCAAATACCATGTATTTCAACAGCTTCCTATCCTGCCGCCTCCGGTCTATGTACGGGAATGCCCGTGGGCACCAAATGCGGTATTACGTGAGTGGCTTCTACTCCGCATCCTGGAACTCGCGTACACAGCCTGGGACCTGCAGCCCTTTGCGAGAGATATTGGATACGATGGCCCACCTTTCCGCTGGGACGAGGAGCGGCGCTTCCTGTTGCGCTGCGAGTTGGATGCAGCATTCTTCCACCTTTACGGAGTCAGTCGGGAAGATGCGGGTTACATACTGGACACCTTCCCCATCGTCAGGCAAAAGGATGAAAGGCGGTTCGGGGAATACCGGACAAAGCGCGTGATCCTCCAGTGCTATGATGCCATGCGTGAGGTAATGGAAGCGGGGCGGGCGTATCAGACGATTCTGGATCCGCCGCCCGCGGATGAGCGCATGGCCCATACTTCAGCCACCTCGCGGAGGGGCGCGATTGAGTCCCGCGCGTCTGAAGCTACAAACACGACGCTCCGTATACCTGGGGTCGCGTCCACGATTGAGTCAGCAACCGATGCTTCCGTGACGGCACAGTCCGCTGACAGAGAATGGGAAACGCTCCCGTTCCGCCGGGTTCAGCCATGTCCGGGGGACCATTACAGGACGTGCGTGCCTCTTGTCTCCCTCAAGGCTGCTGCGGGCAGCTTCAGCGACGCCCAGGCCATCGAAACCGAAGATTGGGTTGAGATAAGGACATCTCACCGCCTCCGTCAAGGCATGTTCGTCGCCCAGGTTGTCGGTCACTCCATGGAGCCTCATATCCCTGATGGCGCCTGGTGCCTGTTTGCTGCCCCTGTTACGGGGACCCGTCAAGGCCGCATTGTCCTGGTCCAACATCGCGATATCCACGATCCGGACACCGGAGGTAGCTACACAGTCAAGCGTTACCGCAGTCAAAAGGTGCTTCTAAGTGACAACACGGCTTCCGGCGAAGGCACCTGGCGTCACAGCGTCATCTACCTTGAGCCTCTCAACCCGGATTATCGGCCGATCGTGCTTAGGGATGTCGACGAAGGGGAAGTACGGGTGATTGCGGAGTTCCTGGAGGTGCTTTGGTAGATACCCAACAGCGTCATACCGACGAGCAGGAGTTGCACAGGTGCTTGAATCGGAGGTGTGGCTTGTGCCTCGGAGCAATGATGTGATGGCGGCATTCAAGATCTTGCTTGGGCAAATCGACACTGAAATTGCAGACTTGCATGAGGAAGGAGCAAGGACCATGCGCGGCGGTGATTACGATGCCACGGAGGAGATAACTGAGAGGGCCAGGTGGGTCTTGGCCTTCCGCGAGAGGGTTGAAGGGCTCCAGAGAGAATGGGATGAATGGTGCCACAAGAAGATGTCGACAATCCCAAGACAGAAGAGTAGATCTGCGACGATGGCGGAGTCGGTTGCTGGGGAGAGACTGCACAGTGGCCGCAGCACGCCCGCAGACGGCTTTCGAAGGGTGATTCTTGAGGCGCTGGTGGAGCGCGGTGGCAGTGCACCCTGCGGAGAGGTCCTCCGGCAGGTTTATGAGAAAATGAAAGATCGCCTAAGTGCGTATCATCTGCAGCCGATTCCACCCAATCCCGAGGAGCCAAGGTGGTGGGAAAACGCGCACTGGTGCCGCTTGCGTCTAGTTCAGGAGGGTCTCCCCGCTCAGGATTCGTCCAGGGGTATCTGGCAGATAACGGCACTCGGACGAGAGGCATTGGCTCCCTTGAGCCAGCCTGATGACGGGGCAAGAAACAGTTGAAACGGAAGACCACTCAGGCCACCTGTGCTTTGCGATCGGAGTAACAAAGGTCCTGGGCCACGGACGTGCCGGGAGGTGTTGTGGTGACCCAACGCACACCAGCCCACAGTCGGTTGAACGGAGGGACACCGCAGTGGCTGACTTTCAGTGTGTTACCGAGATGCTTCTCGAGCCGGTTTTTGCTGATTCCTCCATCTCGTCATGGCTGCCGCGCGGTATCGGTGTAACGCTTACTCCTACGTCGGTACGCATAAGGGTCAGCCATCATTCTGGCCCCAAACCTCGTCGCATAGCGATTCATGATTTGAGGATCACCATGCCCGGTGTCTATGAGCAGAGCTTCGGTGACACCCTCATAGTAGACTCGCCGCCAAACGGTTCCTGGGCCGATACACGACCCCTTTCTGTGATGTTCCCCGTGTCTGGCCTGTACATGGTGGAGGCCAGCGTGTCGATGGACCCGCCAAACGAGGTTCGCTGCCTCCAGAGGCTATTTGGGGAAGATGCCGAGGGACGGGGTTGGTCGACGGGTGAACCGGCAAACCATTGGCACGCTCCGATTGTCATAGCGGACCGCGTCCTAGTTGAACAGACGGCTCTCAGCGCCCGTATGGAACGCCTGACCCGGGTCATGACAATACTGACGGCGGCACTATTGGCGAACCCGCTCTTCCAATTAGTCCGCACAATTGCTCGATTGCGATTTCCAGCACATGAATGGTTGAACGTGATCGGCCTGTCGGCTGCGACAGGGGCAGCGCTGTGCCTCGCGGTTGGCAACTTTCAAGCATACTCGACGCTACATGTAGCAAAGTCAGGAGAGCGCCGCATCGAAGGTATTCCCGAGTCCTTACATAGAAGACAGCGAAGGCAAGTTTGGCTCATGAATACCGGTTACATCTTGCTGGGGGCAGGGTTTGTGCTTCAACTCTTGGCACAGTTCTTCCTATAATCGTTACCCCGGGCATCGAGGTCGGTGAGAGATGTGCGTGGACTTGGTCCGAGTTCGTGGACGCTCCGGAGTATTGTACTTGCAGCAGGAGAGAATCAATGCGTCAAGTAGGGAAGACCGAGGTGCTCGGTCTCCTTGAGTATGTCGCCCGCAAGGCAACTACTCCGTGAACCTAGTCCTCGCATGGCGTATTCGTGGCAGCGGCTGCGGGCGCTTCAGCCGTCCACGCGACATCGTGGGCTTCGCTGCGGCGGATGGCCCGCGGGATGATGGGCCGCGGAAGGGGGCGCGGCCGCAGCCACACTGTGAATGGGAAGGAGGCTTGCCGAGATGAACGAGACGCTTCAAGTCATCAGAAATAGGCGGAGTATCCGGAGGTTCAGGCCTGAACAGGTCGCCGAGCGCGAGTTGGGGGCGATAGTTGAGTCTGCGCTGTTTGCGCCGAGCGCGATGAACGCGCAGCCGTGGCACTTCACAGTGATCCAGGATAAGCACGTGCTCGACCGGATGGCGCAGCTCATGAAGGAAAACATGCTCAAGTCGGGGAACGAGTTCATGGTGCGCAGGGCGAGCGACCCGAGCTTCAGCCCGTTCTATGGCGCGCCCACTCTCATCCTGATCAGCGCTGACGCCAAGGACCGGTTCGGGCAGTTCGACTGCGCCGCGGCGGCGCAGAACATCGCGCTCGCCGCGGAATCCCTGGGCGTGGGCTCGTGCATCATGGCCATGACGTCCCTCCTGTTCGCATCTCAAGAGGGCGTTGAGCTCGCGCGGTCGCTCGGCGTCCCGGACGGATACGATCATGTCTGCGCGGTCGCGCTCGGATACAAAGATGGCCCTGCCGCGCCAGCGCCGCCTCGGAAGAGGGATGTGGTCAACTACGTGAGGTAGCGCATGAGGTAACACGGCCTGGTCCGCGAGACCATTGACTTCTGACTTCTGTTGAGCTTCTTCGGTTCAGTTCATGGTTGTATCGGCGGGCCTGACGTGTCACCATGGACCAGCTGAGCCGAAAGCCTCACGGACCGAGGCTTCGCCCTCTGGTCGGCGATCCTCTCCAATAGCAGTTCGGCGGCGAGGGCGCCCATTTCCCCTGCAGGCTGGATGACCGATGTTATCCTGGGGACGCATATGGAGTTCGGGGCGTCGAACCCTACGACAGAGACCTGCTTCCCCGGCGTGAGCCCAAGCTGTACAAGAGCGCGAACAGCAAGCACGGCGGTCTGATAGTCGAAACAGAAGAGCGCAGTGGGCGGTTCCGGGAGTTTCAGCAACCCATCAACGATCTGGGCGAACTCCCTGTGGGCAGCGACCGGGCTCGCCGCAATACTCGTGGACGTCTGGTCGAAGTACCCGTTTTCTCGGAGTAGAGGCGCCAGAGGCATGAGGAGCTCAGGCCTCTGCCTGAGGTCGTAGACCTTTTGTGCGTTTTGGAAGCCGCGCAGCCGCTCACGGTTGACATCGCTCTCGAAGTCGATGGCCATCACGGCTATCTCGTGGTGCCCAAGCGAAACAAGATGCTCAACTGCAAGCATCGCTGCGCCTGCGTTGTCCACCTCGACCAGGGAGATCTTGGGTTCTCCCACCGGCGACTCGACGGCCACAACCGGAATGCCGGCTCGGATAGCATTATGGATGGTTTTCTTGTCCGCCACGTAGTTTACGATGATGCCGTCGACGCGGTGCCGTACGAGCCGTCGGAGGTAGTCCGTCTCGCGGCTTGCGGCAAGCCCTGTATCGCACAGGAACAGGCTCGTATCCTCGCGGTAAAGCACTCGTTCCGCGCCTCGCGCGACGTTCATGAAGAACTCGTTGGTGATGGCGGGCACCATATATCCCACAAGATAAGACCGTCTACCCCCGAGGCTTCTTGCCGCGATGCTTGGCTCATAGTTGAGCTCTTTCATGGCTTCTAGAACGCGCTGGCGAGTCTCTTGACTGACCTTTGGCACGTTGTTAATGACGTTCGACACCGTGGTATGAGACACGCCGGCCTTTCTAGCTACGTCGCGAATGGTCGCGGCCATTACACCATCTCCTGGATGACAAGGGGCTCTCAAAGCGGGGCTCTCAAATCAAGACATCGCTCGTTCAGCAATCTATCAACCCGATTGTACCCCACGCGCCTGTCGCCGTCAACCGTGTCAACCAAGACAACCCCATCACCATCATACAGCCGGCCTGCGATGAGTACCTCGCCTGCGCCCGAACAACCTGCTCAGCAACCTGTTGCGTTCTTCGTTTGGAATCTCTTGACCCGCGCTGGCTCTCCATTATATAATGCAAGTGATGGTGAACCGGTCAACCACCCGGCAACCATACATGCAACACGCATTTCGCGCACTCAGAGCTTGGGAGGACTGGGCTTAGCTGCTCGGAAAGGTAGGCAACGCCGCCGTGACTGACTTGCGCTCAGCCAGCATCGACATCATCCGCCGCTTTCAATCGGATACCGGGGCCTATGTGGCCTGTCCGAACTTCGAGACATACAGGTTCTGTTGGCTCCGCGACGGGGCGTTCATAGCATACGCCATGGACCGCGTTGGTGAGCACCGCTCTGCCCGCAAGTTCTACCGCTGGGTCGCCTCGACCCTTGAGAGCCAGGTGGGCCGCCTTGAGCGCATAGCCAGCGCCCTTTCAGAGGGACTCGACCCCGGTCCCTCTCAGATGTTGCCCACTCGCTATAGACTTGACGGTCGACCAGAGGACGACAGCTGGCCCAATTTCCAACTGGATGGCTACGGCACGTGGCTCTGGGGCCTTTGCGAGCACGTCGGGATGACCGGTGAACCTGGTTTCATTTCAGAGATGAGCGCCGCGGTTGACCTTACTGTAAGGTATCTCTCACTCGTGTGGCAGCTGCCCAACTACGACTGCTGGGAAGAGTTTGGTGACCGGGTCCATCCTGCGACGCTTGCCTGCCTCTACGGAGGTCTTACAGCAATCAACCGCTACCTGCGGAGAGACGATGTTTCTGCGCTTGCAGGGCGAATTCGGAGCTTCGTATTGACGCATGGCACGTCGGGCGGGAGGTTTGTGAAGTCCGTAGGGCACGGTGGCGTAGACGCCAGTCTGATCTGGCTTGCGGTGCCGTTCGCGGTTGTGGAGCCCCAGAACCCCCTGATGGTTTCGACGGTGCAGGAAATCGAGAGAAAGCTTCACCATCAAGGAGTTCACAGGTATCCTGAAGATACTTACTATGGGGGAGGCGAGTGGCCGCTCCTGACTTCCTGGCTTGGCTGGTATTATTGCCGGGCGGGAAGACCGGAGGCGGCGCTGCCGCTTCTCGAATGGGTGGAGAGCTGCGCAAGCCCATCGGGCGAGCTGCCTGAGCAGGTCAGCACCCACGTAAACGCCCCAGAGTACTTGCCCAAATGGCAGAAGCGCTGGGGCCCGGTGGCCACTCCGCTTCTATGGTCTCATGCCATGTATCTTGTGCTGCATCAGGAGCTCGCAGCCGCTCCCGCCTCGGAGCCATGGCCCGGGCGCGAGGGCGTCCGAGCGCCCAATTCCGGCGGCAGGATATCATCCACGCCTTAGGTATCCCGCGGAACGCCAAAGTCAAGGCGTTCAAAGTCAGGGCGTTCGTAGTTTGCGACGATGCAGTAGTGCGACGGCGCGATGGTGCAATGGAACCGGGACGAGGGTTATCAGCGAGAGGGAGGTGATACAGAGGAATCGCCCGGTCGGCCGGCCTATGGGGCGCAGGTGTTACATGCGCAGAGGCTCCATGGGCTCCAAGGGGTGCAGGATTCATGTGCGCGAATATGCAGAGGCTGTCATCTCGACGGTTTTGGCTGAAAGGCGGAAGGCTAGTATCCCGATACTTGCATTGAGGAGGCGGCGGTATGTTCAAGAGGGTCTTAACGCTTTGCGTGGTGCTGACCATCCTGGTGGCCGGTGCTTCTGTGCAGGGCGCGGAGAAGAAAGTCGTCGTCAAGTTCTTCAACGGCAAAGTCGAGACGGTCGAGTGGATGAACGACCTCATCCGGAAATTCAACGCGGAGCATCCGAATATCCAGGTGGAGCAGGAATACCAGAAGGACGCGAGCAATGTAATAAAGGTGAAGTTCGCGTCCGGTGACATACCAGACATAGTCACCGTCTGGGACCAAGGGTTTGCCGACCAGGGCAAGTACCTCGATCTTTCCAACGAGACGCAGTGGTGGTCCAGGATACAGCCGTCCATAAGGGAGCTGTGCACGGACCTTAGGTCAGGCAAACAGTACAGGGTGGCCACCAACATGACCATGGCGGGCATCTTCTACAACAAGAAGATCTTCTCGGATCTCGGACTCAAGGAAGCCACGACTTGGGAGCAATTTGTGAACAACCTCAAGACCATCAAGGAAAAGCGCCCCGGCGTTGTTCCGATGTTCGTCGGAGGCAAGGATTCCTGGATGCTGGGCCACCTCATTGAGTTCATGGCCCACGGCGTGATCAAGCAGAAGTACGGGACCACCGGGTCGAGAAACGCGTTCTTGAACAACGATGCCGAGAAGCTCGCGTTTGACGCGCCTGGCGGTGTTATGGAGACCTTTGCGGCCCGAATCCTCGAGCTGAAGAGGGAGGGGCTGTTCAACAGCGATTTCCTCACAGCGACCTATGACAACCAGCTCGAGGCCTTTGCTACCGGGAAGGCCGCCGTAATAAGCCAGGGGATGTGGGCGCTTGCCGGCATTCTCGAGAAGAATCCGAGCATGGCGAGTAACATTGGTTTCTCCCCCTATCCTCCGATTATGGACGGGACTAAGCCTGTTGTCCTCTCGGCCGAGGACTCAGCGTATCTCATTCCCGCCGAGGCCAAACACAAGGAAGAGGCGAAGCTATTCCTGGACTATCTCTTCCGGCCAGAGAACCTCAAGGCATACTCCGAATTCCTGAAGTCTCCGTGCGCGTTCACTGACGTGAGCGCCAACTGGGGACCGCTCAAGGACGAAGTCGCCAAGGCGCTCAAGAATGGTGTGAACATCGGGTTTACAACCGAGGCACCTGCCGGATTCTCCGGAGATGACGCGGGCAGAATGGTGCAGGAACTCTACATGGGAACTTACAAGACACCGGCCGACTTCGCGAAGGCTTACAAGGCTGCATGGGACAGGGCGTGGAACGCATCGAGGAGATAGCAGGCGGCGCGGAAACAGAGTGAGGACTGAACCCCGGCGACCAATTGCCGCAGGCTTTCTGCGTGGCCCCGCAGGAGCCTGCGGCAATTAACAACACTGTGTCGGCGAACCATGAACACAAGACACGACTGCTACGAAGGCTACGAACGAAGGGGCGTGCAGAGGAGTATGGCGTCGGTATCCCACCGGTTTGGCTCAAACCTGCACAAGCTGATGACGCTGCCAGCTGTGATGCTATTCGGCCTGTTCTTCATCTATCCGCTCTTCCGAGGAATAGGTTTGAGCTTCACCGACTGGGACGGCATTTCTCCGCCGAGGTTCATCGGGCTGAGAAATTTCGTGGACTTCTTCAATGATCCGCGCGCTCTCAATGACGTGAAGAACACGGTGCTGTTCGCTCTAGGCAGCGCGCCGCTTCTTAACGTTTTCGGGCTCCTCTACGCGCTCCTCCTCGACCGGGATTTCAAGGGCCGTAACTTCGTAAGGGCGGCCGTGTACCTTCCTGCCGTGATCAGCCCCCTCATCATGGGATACGTGTGGTATTTCATCCTCCAGCCCGAACGCGGATTCCTGTTCAGACTTCTGGATAGTCTGAACATCCACCCTTCCAGCACCAATTGGTTGGCAGGCGCCAACACGGCCCTCGCGGTGCTGGTGCTGGTGAACGTGTGGCAATATGTCGGGATGACCATGGTCGTGTATCTGGCCGGACTCCAGTCGATACCTGTGCAGCTTTTCGAGGCCGCGAGAATCGACGGTGCCGATTATCTAGGCATGCTCAGATACGTGACGATCCCACTCCTGGCCCCTGCCATAAAGATCAACGTGGTGACCAACATCATCGGGTCACTGGCTGTGTTTGAGGTCATAATGGCGCTGACAGAGGGAGGCCCAGGCTATAGCACCGAGTCATTAAGCATCTACATCATGCGCATGTGCTACGGCAACTTCACCGGGTATTCAACCGCCGTCGCCATCATCTTGTTCTTCATCATACTTGCGCCCATAGTGGCGTATCTGAGATTTGCTAGATCGCGGGAGGTCGAATTCTGAATTCTAAGGACAGCGCTGACCTCCCGTCGTGATACCGGCCTTTGAGGAGACGAAACGATGAGGAATAGAGCGGTAAGTGCTGCACGCATCCTAGTCATTGCTCTCATTACACTAGCGGCGCTCGTGCCCTTCTATGTTCTCTTGCTGATTGCTCTGAGCCCCCCGTCTCGTACCCTCTCAAGCGGGGTACTTCTGTTCCCCCAGCTCTATTTGAGCAACTTCGTTGAGGCGTGGCGGCTGTCGGCGATGGGGTCCGCCATTCTGAACTCAATCGCGATCACTTGTGGGGCGATAGTCATTCTGGTCCTCGCGGCGAGCAGCGCCGGGTACGCCATTGCGCGGTTCCCATCGCGGTTTCACAGGACCGTCCTCAACGCCTTCTTGTTCTGCATGATGGTCCCGCCCATTATCAACACCGTTCCATTGTACACGCTGATGCGTTCGATTGGAGGCATCAACAGCCGCCTGGCTATGGCGTTGGTCCTTGCTGCGAATGCTCTTCCGTTCTCTGTCTTCCTGTATTCAAGCTTTACACGCTCGCTATCGAGGGAAATCGAGGAGGCGGCGGTCGTCGACGGGTGCACCTGGTTCTCCGCTTTCTGGAAGGTAACGTTCCCGCTGCTTAGGCCCGTGACGTCCGCTGTGGTGATAATCAATGGGCTTGGCATCTGGAATAACTATGCGCAGGCCGTATTCTTTCTTCAGAGGCAATCGGTGCGCACGATTCCTCTGGCCATATCCATGTTCTATCAGCAGTATGGTGCGAGGTGGCACCTCATGGCCGCCGCTGCTGTGATCGGGATGGCGCCGGCAGTCACTGTGTTCCTGGTGTTCCAAAGGTACTTCATCAAGGGGCTTGCCGCTGGGGCGCTGAAAGGATAGGCTTGGCCAGGCTGGGAGGCTATGCAGGACCGTGAACCGAGTCAGGGTAGAGTTCGACAAGGCACAGTATAGGCCTGGCGACGACGTGAATCTCCTGGTGTGGCCGGGCGGAGTGTCTCTCAACGGAGAGTGTGAGGACGCTTCCTACCGGAATGCCACCGTCTCCATCACGGTATCGCATCTGGCTGACCCACTCTATGAGGACAGCGTAGGCCTTGGCCCCGCGGATCTCGCAGGTGACGCACCGGTTCAGATCACTATCCCGGCCTCGGCACTTGCGAGGCATCTGGAATGGCACGACCGCGCCCTGAAAGCGAAGGGTTTCGGCTTGGACGTTGAGGTCCGGGCCGGCGGGGTCACCATTGCAAGAGCGTCGCGCGGGTTTGACGTTGCCGAACACTGGCGGTATGCCCCGCGGTACGGGTTCGTGTCCGAGTTCGGTCCGTCTCAGGATGAGGCGGCTCTGCTCGAGAAATGGCGTGTGATGAAAGACTTTCACCTAAACGTGGTCCAGTTTTACGACTGGATGTACCGGCATTATGAGTTCATTCCTCCCGAGACTATCTTTGCAGATCCTCTCGGCAGGCTCCTCGACCTGCGCAGCGTCAGGAAGCAGGTCGAACTCGCGCACAGATTCGGGATGTGCCCGATCGCGTACGGTGCTGTCTACGCCGCCGAAAAGGAGTTCGCAGACTTGCACCCTGAATGGCTTGCGTACAGGCGCGATGGATCGGTTCACAGCCTGGGAGACCTCTTCTTCATTGCCGACATCTCAAAGGGGTCGCCGTGGGTCGACCATATCATCCGCGAATTCCGACGGGCAATGGATGAGATCGGGTTTTCCGGAATTCATGCGGATCAGTACGGCTTTCCGCGCGTCTATTACCGAGCGACCGGTGAGCGTGTGGGAACCGCTCACGAGTTCGCCGAGTTCATCAGCGAATGTCGGGTGAGGCTGGGACCTTCCGCAGGTCTGATCTTCAACTGCGTGAACAATTGGCCGGTATGGGAGGTGGCACAGGCCCCCCAGGACGCCATATACATCGAGGTGTGGTCGCCGCATGACACATACAGGGACCTACACGATCTCATTGCCGCGGCAAGATGTGCCTCGGCTTTCAGCAAGCAGGTGATTCTCGCAGCCTACCTTGCGCCATTCAGGCCCGGAAGCGGGGCAGCTTTGGAGCAAGCGGAGCAAGTGGAGCAAGCGGAGGCGGGCATGCGCCTCGCAGCGGCTGCCATTATGGCCTCGGGCGGGTTCCACCTCGTCCTTGGCGAAGGAGCATCCGTCCTCACCGAAGGCTATTACCCGAACTTCGGGAAGCTCCGTCCCGAGTTTACCGAGGTGATCAAGAGGTATTGGGACTTCGCAGTTCGGTACGAGGAGTTTCTCTTCGACCTCGATGGGACGGATGTGTCGGACGTGGAATCCGGCGGGCCTGACAGCAGTGTGGTCATCGAGGGCTATCCGTACGGGCCGGGAGCGGTCCCCGGAACACTGTGGACCATAATCAGGGAGGGCAGGGAATACAAGGTCCTCCATTTGGTGAATCTACTCGGAGCGAATGATGCCTACTGGAACGCTCCGAAGACGCAGCCGAAAACAGCCACGGACGTGAGGGTGCGTTGGCTGATCGATGAGGAAATCCGTGGGCTATTCTTTGTCACACCTGACGTCGAAAAGCTAGCGCCGGAACGACTTCACTGCACTGAGATCCCCGGGCCTCGCGGACGAGCGGTGGAGTTTGTACTGCCACAGGTGGATTATGGTCGACCGTGCTAGTGGAACTCGGTTGAGCAGGAAGGCATGCCATGCCGTGGGGGCATGCCGTGGGGGTCGCGGTGCCCTCGCCCGTCCGGGCAGGACCCCTCAGCCGAAAAGTGGCGCGAACTCTTGGCGACACACTTAGGCCCCAACCAATGCGCAGGAAAGCTGCCGGTGCCGACCTCGACACCGACAGCGGCAGCCATCCTGTCGGACAGCCGCCGCTGCAGCATAGTCTGTCGCAGACGCTCTACGGCCAGCAGCTCTACAGCTCAGCAAGACGACGCTCCTTGCTGAACAGGAGCGTCACTGACAATATGGCGACGGCGAACCCGAGCTGGACCAACATAAACCCGTAGATTGGGTAGGGGCTGCCCGATGCAGAGCTCGCGAGCGCCGCTATGCTGTCGTTTGCTCGGATATACCAGTAGACCGGGAGAAACTTGGCGACGGCGAGCACCGACTGCCTCATGATCGCCTGGGACACAAACGCGCCGCACAGGAAGCTCATGCCCAAAGAGATGACGTTGACAGCACCCGACTGGCCGCTGCTCGTCTTCACGAAGTGACCTACCGCAAACCCGATGGCAGCCGCCACTGCGGTAAGCACGAGAGAGTTAGCTAGGTACAGCCATCCACGTCCCGAGGAAAACGGGCCTGTGCCGTTCAAGATGAGGCCAAACAGCACCATAATGGCCCAGCACCCAAGGGCGAATACGGCGTGCCCGGCAGCAATCGCCAGATCAAAGCCCCGCTGCGGAACCGGTGTGCATAGGTTGCGAAGGTGAAGGTCTCGCTTATTGAACGCTATCATTATCGAGCTGATGCCCATCATCACCATTGCGACCAGTGCATATGACTGGTACGCGAAATAGGAGGCGTATCTGCTGTCGGATTCCTTCGAGGTTTCTGAAACTCGACCTGCCACCCTAAGACTGACCGGTACCTCGCCTGCAAGGTCAGCCCTGACCGCAGCTACTAGCCGAGCTTGGCGCTCTTCTGGCGTTTCCCCCACATCGCCCGCCATGCCGAGGTCCCTATGGATGCTCGCTGTGTTGAGGAACTCGTCTATACGAATGTCGACGTACTGACCGCTCGTGGACGCCGGCACGATGACTTTTTGTATGACGGCTGTCTGGTCTGAGACGTCGAGCCGGCCTGAGCTGTCGACCGAGCCCGCGACCTGGACTTGCCTCGAGCCGCTTGCTTGGCTATCACCGTCGGCCTGACCCAGGTCGCCAGCGTGGCCTGTGTCTCCAGGCCTACCCGAGCCCGCCGCCATGAACGTTGCTGAGAACCCCTGAGGTATGATCGCCACGTACTCTACGTCTCGGTAGAAGAGAGCGTCCTGCAGCTTCTCTGGATCGTCCTCGTACCGAACCACGGTAAATGTATCGCCGATGTAGTCTGCCAGACCCTGCGCGAGCGGGGCATCGCCGTCGCGGTTGATGACGGCAACCCGAGTCCTCGTCTCGTTGAACTCTGTAACCGCCGACTGGGAAGACGTCAGTGTCACCAGCACCGCCATCCCAACGAAGACTACGAGGTAGATGGATATCATTCCCGCGGACGCCCGCATCACTCTGAAATACGCCCTAAAGACTTGCATACTTTTCCCTCCTGAGCTGCAGGTAGCTTGCAAAGCACATCACCGCAGAGATAACGCACAACAGGCCGATATTCAGGAAGAACCTATGATGGTTATCAAACACGTAGAGACTGTACAACGCATCGGAGGTGAGAGCGACCGGGTTGATGTATGACAGAACTGGCACGTTGCGTGCGACGATGTGCTTCATGTTGACGAACATCAGCCCTGCCAGGAAGCTCAGAGCGTTCGTGGCTCCAACCAAGGTCGCGACCTTGGCGCCTTCTGACTTTCGAAACAGAGTGCCTAATAGAGTCCCGAACGAAACGCCCGCGACGCACCCTGCCAAGCAGGTCAACAGAACATAGCCGATCTGGTCGCCGAAATCGATCTTCAGAGCGAATGCTAGATACGCAAGAAGAATCAGTACCTCGCCAAAGGCGATCAGAAAAGCTGCCACCCAGTCACATAGCACCACAGTCAGCTTATGGGTCGGCGCGACACTGCGCCGAGCCCCTTGGTCGGACAGGTCGGCCTGCAGGTCTATGGTATTGCGCATACCCCAAAAGCCCGTATACAGGCACGCCATGGCGACCAGCGCATAGAAGTAGCCGACAGCAGTGTCGGGCATTGCATCGCTGTAGGAGATCTGCTGCGTGTAGCTCTCGCGATTTCCGAGCCTGTCAATGAGCTCCGCAATGGCAGCCGGATTCTGCGAGAGAACGCTGGAAACCATCGCAGACGCATGCAGATAATCATCAAGGATCGCCTTGAGTATGCTCTGGCCAAGTCCAGACTGCGTCACGGTGAGACGAATCGAACTAGCCATCGGATCGGCTGTATCGTCGACATCGCCCACAGTGATGATCCCGGTGACGCCCCCCTCGTCCAACAGCCTCTGTGCTTCGGTCTCATCAGTCACTGTGATATCGAGTAGCTGGTCGGCACCTGGCGTCGAGAGCACTGCTAGCATCTGCTTCAGATAGACATTTCGCTGATAAGCAGGTGAGTCTACAACGGCCACCTTCACAGGTTCGAAGGAGGCGTCGCCCCCCATGAGGTTCCCGAAGCCGACGTAGAACATGGTGGCCAAGAGAATCGGGAACGCCATAGTCCAAAAGAGCGTGTCCGTATCCCTCAACAAGCACTTCAACCTGTATCTGAACACATGCATCGCCATGCTCATAAATGCCCCCTTCAGTCTCTCAGCTGCCTGCCGGTGATCTCCAGAAACACGTCGTTCAATGTAGGCCGCTCGGAGTAGACTCTCTCGAATGACAGGCCCCGCGACTTGAGATAGTCCAGCAGCGTAAGCAGATTGTGCTGTCCGTTGTCATAGCGGATCGTGAGGCGATTGTCCTCGTATTCTGCCTGGGCTACGTGGGGCAACTGCCGAATGTGCGTCAAGTCGTCCGGCTGAAGTGCATACAACTCGACTGTAATGGTCTCGCCGCGGTTGATCATGGCCTTGAGCTCCTCTTTCGTGCCAGAAACCAGGGTCTTTCCCTTGTCCATGATCACGACGCGGCTGCACAGCTGCTCGACCTCCTCCATGTAATGCGACGTGTATACTACCGTCGCGCCGTTCCGGTTGAGGTCTCGGATGCCCTCGAGAATGCTGTTCCGGCTCTGGGGGTCGACAGCCACCGTGGGCTCGTCGAGGATAATGAGCTTAGGCTTGTGAGCGATGCCGCACGCGATATTCAGCCGACGAAGCAGTCCGCCGGAGAGCTTCTTGGGGCGGAACTTGCGAAACTCGGTGAGACCCACAAACTCGATGGCCTCCCGCACAAGCACCCGTCGAGCCTTGGCATCCTTAACATACATGCCGCAGAAGTAGTCGACGTTCTCCTCAACGGAAAGCTCCTGAAAGACTGCGACGTTCTGCGTAACTACGCCTATGTTGCGCTTACTTTCGTATGCATCGGGGGTCATCGGCCGACCGAACACCTCGATGGTTCCCTTGTCATATTTGAGCAGTGCTAGGATGCAGTTGATGGTGGTGGTCTTTCCGGACCCGTTAGGGCCCAGCAGGCCCAGAATCTCGCCCTCTCTCACCTCAAGGTTGAAGTGGTCCAGGGCTAGCAAGTTGCCATACCTCTTGACGAGGTTGTTCACCCTGATGAGCATATTGTCGCCTCCTGTTTCGTTGTCGGTATCATCCTATCGTCGCGGAGCTTGCCGACGTAAGTGTAAGAAATCAGTTCCTGAGATGACAAATGTAATGCAATCAATGTGATAGACTATTCTTAGATTGGAAGGAGTTTTAGCGATGTCGAATGTCGTGGACAGGCTGCTTGTGCTGGTACTATGTATCACGCAGCTGATCGCCAGACCCATCGACACAATGACTGTCGTGGCAGTCTTGGCGGCTGTGACTGTCAGCGCACTGAATGGCTACCTCGCATCGCGGTCATTTCGCGTCGTTAGTGTCGGATCGTACCTGGCAGCAAGCGCGGCGTGTCCCAGCCTCTGCCTGTGCTTGCCGTTGGTGTACTACGATGCCTTCGAGGGCCTCTCCCTCTGGAGTGCGCTGGCTGCGGCTGGCGCGCTGGGAGCGTGCTTCACACGACTGCCTGTCACTCCGGCCACAACCGTTGCGGCCTTGATCGCAATCTCCTGGGCGCTCAGGGTCCGCTCAAACGCCGCCCAACTCAGACAGGTGGAATTGAGAGAGTTGCGCGACAGCACGCAGGAGCTGACCATGCTTCTGACACAGAAGAACAAGGAACTGCTCCAGAGGCAGGACGACGAGATTCGGTTGGCCACACTCAAGGAGCGCGGCCGAATCGCCCGAGAGATCCACGACCACGTCGGGCATCTCCTGTCCCGGTCCATCCTGCAGGTGGGTGCCCTGATGGTCACTCAGAAGGATGATGAAATGCGAACGAGCCTGTCAGTGATCCGCGATACTCTGTCGCAAGCCATGGATAGCATCAGGTCCAGCGTTCACGACCTCTACGACGAGTCCTTTGACCTCAGAACACAGGTAGAGGAGCTTGTGCGTAGCTTCTCGTTTTGCGAGATCCACCTCAACTACCGGCTTGAGAGCGAGCCTTACAAAGAAGCAGCATATTGTTTCATTGCAGTCATCAAGGAGGGGCTGAACAACATAATCCGCCACTCAGATGCGACCCTAGTCACCCTGGCGCTTCTGGAGCATCCGGCCCTCTATCAACTGGTACTGCAGGACAACGGCACGGGTCTCGCATCAAGACTCGGCCCGGAGCCGTTTGGCCCGGAGGCGCCGGGCGTCGGCGCATCCTCGGGCGCCGGTGCCGGTGACACGTCAGCGGCCGGAACCGCTTTGGGCTTCGGCGCAGCTCCCGTGGCTTCAGAGGTGAGGGCGGGTTCAGCCTTCAGAGCCAGAGCGATGTCGGACGAGGGAGTCGCGACCACCGGTTACGGCCTCGGCTTGCGCAGCATGGAGGACCGCGTCACGGCCCTGGGCGGGCAGTTCTTAGTCGAGCACCAGGGAGGGTTTAGGCTCTTCGTGTCAGTTCCAAAGAGGAGGACCGCGCCGCGAAGGGAGGCGGCACCGTGAGGGTGCTAGTCGTAGATGATGACAGACTAGTCTGCGAGTCTTTGAAGATCATACTACAGGCCCATGGCGATGTAGAAGTTGTTGGAACCGGCTATAGCGGGCACGAGGCTGTAGCGCTGTATGCCCAGCTCAAGCCCGACGTGCTCCTGATGGACATCCGCATGGAGGGCATGACCGGGCTCGAGGCATGCAGGCAGGTGCTGAGCCAGTTCCCGGACGCGCGAGTACTCTTCCTCACGACGTTCCTGGACGACGAGTACATCGTCCAGGCACTGCGCCTTGGAGCGAAAGGGTACATTCTAAAGCAGGACTTCGAAAGCATAATCCCTGCGCTAAAGGCCGTCCACACCGGCCAGAGCGTGTTCGGCGACGCGATCGTCACGAAGCTGCCCAAGCTCCTGCAAGGCATACAGAGCGACGAAGGAGACGAAAAGGCTATTGCAGCCCGACTCTCCGCTCACGGCATCAACGACAGGGAGAGAGACATTATTGAACTAGTAGCAAGAGGCTTGAGCAACCGGGAGATCGCGGAAAGGCTGTATCTTAGCGAAGGCACCGTGCGTAACTACATCAGCGTGATACTCGAGAAGCTCGGGCTACGCGACCGCACACAACTAGCTGTATTCTACCTGGGCGGAATCTAGGTATGGCGCCAGGAGACCGTTGGACTTCCCCAGTAACTGCTAGTTCACGCGACCCCAGCGGCGCCTTTGTGGGTTTCAACTGGGCCGATATGGCATAATGTGAGAGAGTTCAGCGGCCCCCGCCATGAGTTTTCGCCTCCTTTCTTGACGCTGCTAGGGTTGCCGGTGCCGCCCTCCGGGGACGGCGCGCTCGCGAGCTTGCGGCGCGCCTCGTTTGTGGGATGAGGGACCTGGAGGGACCTGGGCCCGCCGAGATTTCCTTCTGAGGTTGCAGGCTATTACACTCAAACGCGGAATATCTCTACGAAACGCGTCGTCCAGCCGCCCGACCTGACGTTGGCCTCGAAAGCGCCTCCGGCGCGGCTGTTGGCGGAGCAGGTGGACGACAAGTCCGCCAGGGGGTGATCACTATGGTATCGACGCCGAATTGGCTGTTTTGGGCGCTCCTCTCAGCGGTGTTTGCCGCGCTAACCTCTATTCTGGCCAAGGTGGGCATCGAGGGTGTCGATTCTGACTTGGCCACGCTCATTCGCACCTTCGTGATCGTGATAGTGCTCGGTGTATTCGTGTTCGCAACCGCCAAGTGGACCAACCCATTCTCGCTGCGTCCGAAGACGCTCACGTTTCTGGTCCTCTCGGGGTTAGCCACGTGCGCCTCCTGGGTTTGCTACTTCCGCGCGTTGCAGATTGGGGAAGCGTCGAAGGTCGCTCCAATCGACAAGCTGAGCGTTGTGTTGGTCTCTGTGTTCGCCGTACTGTTCTTGGGCGAGCGACCTAGTTTGAAGGATTGGCTTGGGATCGCTCTTGTTGCACTAGGCACGGTCGTGCTTGCGCTCAAGTGAAGGATCTGAAGGCAACTATGCCACTATGAGGGGCAGAATCTCAACTGCATCCCGCTAGCCGGGATAGGGATGGGGGCAACATGCGAGTTTGGCTTCATGAGTGGGAAGGCAACGAGTGGGGCTGGAACGCGTGGAGCCTCGACCACATCGGCTTTGCCACGTGGGCACCCATGCGCGATGAGGTCCTTCTGCGTGTGACCGGCAAGTTCGATGAGTACCAGCAGTGGCTGGCCCGCCATGGATGCAGCGCAGTGGAGGCGGAGGCTGCCCCGGGCGACATCACTGTCGTAGAAGAGGTGTCCGGTAACGAGGTGCTCTTTGAGCATGATCTGGCTCCTGCTACGAGTGACGAGATCGCGGAGTGTCTTAGGTTACTCAGCTACTCGAGGCAAGACCTTGTAGCCACCGTCGAAGGTCTTCCCGACTCGGTCTTGGACTGGGACCCACCGTATCGTCAGTTTGCAGAGTGGGCTCGCTGGCGCACCATTCGACAGATCGTTGAGCATATCGCTCTGACTGAAGTGGGCTATTACCTTCCTGCCATCGGTTACTCGGGCCCGGATCCAACTAGCCTGGTCGGTGGTGCTGGCGCCGACTGGCGCGAGCAGTTGCTGCGGAGCAGGCGCGAGACGGAACGCTTCTTGACGCAACTGGCCGGCTCACACGATACGGCGCGGGTGACCAGGGGGGAAGAGGACTGGTCGGTTCGAAAGGTGCTTAGACGACTCGTAAGGCATGAGCTTCTTCACTGGAAGAGCATTAAGCGGATTGTCCGGGACTACAGTGAGCGGGAGCCTCCGGGCTGAATCGTGCCAGACGTGTTGGGACGGGAAGTGAGGTCTCCGATATGCTGAAGACGCAGTTCATTGTCGAGGTTACACTCAAGCGTCACGAGGTACCGAGCTTTGACGTCTATCTGTTCTGCTTGCCGGTGGTTCGCAGAATGGAGTCCATTCCCATACACCCGCACGTGACTTTCCTTGTGGGCGAGAACGGGTCGGGGAAATCCACTCTTCTTGAGGCAATTGCCGTAGCTATGGGACTGAATGCGGAGGGCGGCAGCAGGAAGTTCATGTTTGCCGCAAGACCCACGCACTCCGAGCTGCACGAGTACATCCGCTGCTGATGGGCGACGACGATGTCGAGCCCACGGACCCTGGACGTGAGAATAGTATGTGGGTACGTGGTCGCAGGAGTGCCCGATCTCAAGGCAGTGCGTGCAGAGTCGCAAGGGCGGGTCGTCGTTGTCGGCAATATCCATGGCTGATGTGGTCACCGATCGCGCGGGCGGAAGGAGGCACGGACTAGATGACGCAACGAAACAGCGTCGGACAGGATCGTGCTCAACAGGACCACGCGCGGCACGATCAGGATCATGTTCAACAGAGCCGTATCAAACAAGATCGTGATCGGCAGGACCGTGCTCAGCAGAACCGTGTTCAACAGAGCCGCGTCGAGCTCTTTGATCGCTGGGCAGCTGATTATGACCGCTCCGTACAGGAAGACGGGGAGTTTCCGTTCGCTGGATATGAACATGTGCTGACCGCGGTTGTTGAGTGCGCGTCGGTAAGGCCAGGGATGCGGGTATTGGACGCGGGGATTGGGACTGGCAATCTGGCCGAGCGATTCGTGCGAGCTGGAGCTGATCCGGTTTCGTGGACACTTCAGGGCTACGCGACGGACTGTTTGGCCTACCTGTGATTTCTCTCTGTGATGGCCTACCTCCTCTCGTAGTACGCGGGACCTAGATATCCGAGGGTCGAGTGCCGACGCTTCCGGTTACAAAACCCCTCGATGTATCCGAAGATGGCCGAGGCCAAAGCCTGACGGCTTGGCCAGCTGCGCCGGTCGAGTAGCTCGGTCTCAAGCGTGGCAAAGAAGGCTGCGACTTTTCTTAGAATCTCACGCTCCTCGCGCAAAATCCTGTTCTCTCGGCGAAGCCGGGTGAGCTCCTCCCTCTCGGCAGTCGTTAGCCCTTCACGCTCCCCAGCATCGATCTTAGCCTGCCTGGTCCAGTTACGCAGCGACTCCACTGATACCCCCAGGTCTCTCGCGATCTGCGCCATAGGCTTCCCGCTCTCGCGGACCAGGCGAACTGCCTCTGCCTTGAGCTGTGGCGGATATGGCGGCTTCGTCTGTGGCATGTGGACACCCCCCCCCTTGAAGATTACGCCTCCAAGCCCCTATGTGTCCACGAAACCGGATCAGGCTCAGCCTCGTACCGCGTTCTAGACATCTCATCCTTGCCATGGATTCGGTGTCTCTAGTTCGGTGAGGCGGGAGAATTCCCATCCGGACCCCACGGTGGGTTTTACAACCGGCCGCTCCGCACTCTCGCCGTAGTCTCAGCCAGGCGCAGAGGCCCAATTACAAGTTTTGCGGATGCGTTGACGTCATGTTGGCAGTGATGTGGCAGGATTAAGTGAATCGGTGGCGAATACAGAATGTTAGAGCTAGATGAACGTGGCACGGAGATAGGGAGAGGGCCACTCATGGAGCCTTTGCGCTTCATTTGTGCGCCCTCGTTCTCTGTCATGCCCGGTTTGGATGGAGGTGATGTGTTGGCGATACTAGGCCGGCCGCAGCCTGCGTCCGGCAGGTCAGCCGGCCACATTGTGCAAGCTAGATGGATTCTGCTTGAAGGGGAACGCCACGATCGTCGCGGTTGTATCATGGCAGTTGGCCATCATCGAGCGGTAGGGGCGATATTCTGTGCAAGGAGGTAGTCTGATGAAAAGGCTTCTGGTGCTGGTCTTGGCGGTCATAATGATGGCGTCTGCGACGCTTTCAGCCGCTCCGGCGAGGATCGAGCCTGAGCTGAGCGTAATTACCCCCGTTGCCAGTTTTGTCAGCGTAGCTGCACTCGATGCTTTTAAAGTGTGGGCCAAGGAGAAGTACGGTGTCGACGTAAAGACCAACTATACCGCCAAAGGCACTCAGCTGGCGGTAGGCTTGATCCGCGAGTGGGGTGCGAACCCGCAGGCCGACATAGTGTGGGGCGGCGAGACGGTGCTCTACGACATGTTGGCAGCTGATGGATTTCTGATCAAACACGAGGTTCCTAAGCAACTGCTGGACCGTATACCCGATACTATGGGCACACCCAAGCCCATGCCTCTGAAGGACCCCAAAGGCTTCTGGGTCGGCACTGCGCTTGAACCCTACGGTATCGTGTACAACGAAGGCCTTGTCACAAGGCGGCTGCGAGCCACACCGCCCAAGACGTGGGAGGACATGCTGGCCAATCCTAAGTTCAAGGGCCAGATAGCTCAGTGCACGCCTGACAACTCCAGTTCGAACCATGCGACCTACGAGGTCATTCTGCAGAAGTACGGCTGGGAGAAGGGCTGGGAGTGGCTTTCGAAGTTGGCCGCCTACACCGGACAGTTCGTCGCAAGGTCAGTCGATGTTCCCGGCGTGGTAGCCAAGGGCGAATATGCGCTAGGCTTTGCAGTCCCCAGCTACATGGCGTTTGAGAACTTCCTCAACGGAGCCGACATCAGGTTCATTGCCCCTCCGGGAGCATATGTCACACCTGAGCCGATCGCCATAATCAAGAACTGCAAGAACCCCAATGCCGCCAAGGCTTTCATTGAGTTCCTGCTCACGGATGAAGGTCAGAGGTTGTTCATCGAACGCGGTCTCTTCCCGGTGGTGCCTGAGCTGCGCGTGGAAGGCCCTCCCGGATCCACTGCTGAGCTTGCGGTCACGTTCTATGGCGGTCGGAGGAGCTACTTTGAGGGCACCGTGGAGAACACTTACGACAACGCATTGTCGCAGAGCAGAGAGAGCGAAGTCAACAAGTACTTTAGAGAGAACATCTTTGCCAAGCTAGATGCTCTGAAAGCCAAGTACTGATCAGCTTGATAGTATGGATTTCCGAGAGAACCTACGGGCGAGTTCGTCTCGCCCGTGGGTTTACTCTGGGCAGTCGCTTGACTTGAGGTGAAGTGCATGGATATTAGGCTCACTGGGGTCACGAAGAGGTTCAAGAATGTTGAGGCGCTGAGCCGAGTGGATCTGCACATAAAACACGGCGAGCTCTTCACCTTGCTTGGACCTTCAGGCTGTGGAAAGACAACTACCCTACGCCTTATCGCCGGTTTCTATACACCTGACGAGGGCAAGATCATGTTCGGCGACCGTGAGGTCCAGGCCATCCCAACATCCAAGCGGAACATCGGCATGGTGTTCCAAAACTACGCCCTATGGCCTCATATGACGGTGTACAGGAATGTAGCATACGGTCTGCAGTTCAAGAAGGTCCCCAAGTCCGAATGGCCTGGAATTGTCAATGAAGCCCTCACCAAGGTGGGGCTGGTGGGTTTCGAGACTCGTTATCCAGGGCAGTTGTCTGGAGGCCAGCAACAGCGTGTGGCGCTGGCAAGAGCACTCGCGCTCAATCCGGACGTCCTGCTCCTCGACGAACCTCTGTCCAACTTGGATGCCAAGATCCGAGGATCAGTGCGCGCGGAAATCCGTAAACTGCAGCAGTCATTGGGCATTACTACGGTGTATGTTACTCACGATCAGGAAGAAGCCCTCACGCTTTCGGACCGCATCGGCATAATGTGCGACGGCAGATTGGTTCAGGTCGGCACGCCGCACGATCTGTATGAGAGACCGGCGACACGCTTTGTGGCTGACTTTATCGGCACTAACAATCTTGTAGCCGGCACTGTGGAGGCTGTTGGCGAAGACATCACAGTCGTCACGGAGCTAGGCACAATCATAGGGTACAGCCACTTGACGGTCAAGCCTGGAGACAAATGCACTGTGGCATTCAGACCCGAAAACGTGGTAGTCCACACTGCACAACCTTCTGGGCAGGCTGGGCAGGACAACATCATACGCGGCAAGATAGGTTTTGCCAGCTACATGGGGAATACCCTGCGTTACGAAATGGAGCATGCGACCGGCCTCGTACTCAAGGCGGACATCAGGAATCCTCTCCATCGTGAGGAACTGGGTTGGGGCACCGATGTATACTTCGCTTTTCCGAAATCTGCTGCACTTGTCATACCGGACTAGCGTGTTGGCCCTGACCATGGACAGGCAGGTGGTTGTTTGATGTCTTCAGGGAAGACAATGGCTGGTTTGGGGAGATGGCTGAGGGCGTCCAGGCCATGGGTATGGCCTATATATTTATTTCTGCTCGTATTCGTGATATTCCCTCTCGTGAAGCTATTTGTCGACTCGTTTTCCACGGCCGACATACCGCTTTCTGCACTCAACGAAGTGGTTCTCACCACCGATCTGCTTGAGGAGAGGGTGCACGCCGGCGAAATGGAAGGCGCTTCGGCGGCTGCCCATGACATAGCGCTTCAGCTAAGCAGGTCTGTTGACACTATCGACCGCATGATAGGAGCGCTTGGCAGGGCAACGTTCCCTCAAGATGAGTTGATAGCAAAATGGCAGGATGCCAAGGACCGTGTGGCGCAGAAGGCGTCATCGATGGCCGAAGTTCAGCATGATCCGGAGGCCGCCTTGGCCGAAGCCAAGGAAGCCAGGGCTTTGGTCCAGGAGGTCCTGCGCTTGCCGCGGCAGGCGTTCTCGCTCAACTATTTCCTGGACGTGTTCAGAGACAAGCAGTACATGAAGGCCTTGGCCAACTCCATGCTACTGGGGTTCGCCACGGTGATCACCACATCGATCATTGGCTTTACAGTGGCTTATCTGCTTGTCAGGTATGACTTCCCCGGCAGGAGGGTTTTCAGTTTCCTTACTACCGTGCCTATAGTCATGCCCCCTCTAGTAGGTGTGTTGGGCTTCATCTTCATTCTGGGCAGAGGGGGCACTGTGAACGAGCTCTTCTACCAACTGGCGGCAGCGCTGGAGCAGTCGTGGCCCACGTTGTCTAGTTGGCTGTACGACCACTTGCCGTTCAACTTCGTCTATGGATGGCATGGACTATTGCTGGTGGAGACGTGTCACCTGTTCCCGCTGATTACGCTGAATGTCTTGGATTCCCTGAGCAAGATCGACGCCTCACTGGAGGAGGCGGCCGAAAGTGTGGGATCCATCGGCCTTAAACGCCTGTTTGACGTGACCATTCCGCTTACCGTACCGGGTTTCGTTACTGGAGCGCTCTTGGTGTTCATCGGAGCTTTCGCAGACTTTGCTGCCCCCATGGTGGTGGGGTTGACCAACTTCATCGCTCCGCTGGCATACATGGACATTCAGCAGTTCACGGACAGACACCTGTTCAAGATGGGCATCACAGTGGGTGCCGTCATGGTGGTTCTGTCGATAGTGTTCCTGCTGATAGCCAAGAAGTACGTGGCGCTGAAAGACTACAGCACTCTCTCGTACAGGGCAGTGGAGAGGAAACCGCTTAAAGGCAAATGGGCGACGCTGGCTCTGGTATTCCTGAGCCTGCTCCTCTTCGTGAGCTTCATGCCTTATGTAGGCGTCGGCCTAGCCTCATTTGCGCGGAGTTGGTCCATGTCTCCTCTGCCTACGTCGTGGACCACGGTCCACTACAAAAAAGTGTTGTTGTACGCGCCGGGCTACATCATCAACACGTTCCAGTTCTGTATCTTGGCCATCATCATGTGCATCCTGATCGGGGTGCCAGTATCGTGGATCATGGCCAGGACTCAGATGCGCACCCGCGGCGCGTTGGACGTCCTGACAATGCTGGTGCTGGCCCTGCCGGGCACCGCGCTAGGGATCGCGTACATCAGAGCCTTCAATACCCCGATACTTTTCAAGACACCCTTGGCGAATATATGGATCATACTACCAATAGTGTTGGCCGTGAGGCGACTTCCTTACACGGTGCGGTCGTCGTATAGCTCGCTGCTCGTAGTGCACCGCTCGATGGAGGAGGCGGCCGCGTGCGTGGGGGCCACTGGGTTGAAGATCTTCAAGGATATTACGTTCCCACTGATCTGGAAGGGAGTGTTAGCAGGGGCGCTATTCTCCTTCATGACCTCGATACAGGAGAGCGCGGCTACAATCCTGCTCTCGATACCGGGGTGGGAGACCATGACCATGGGGATATTCACTTTCTACACTGGAGGCACTCACGGAGACGCGGCGGCGCTAGGTTTCATCCTCATAGTGGCAGGCGTGATCACACTATTCGCAGTGAACAGACTGAGCAGCGCCGCGAAGGGCGGGTTGTTCGGCTAAGGCCTTCGGACACTGCTGGGCCGCGAGGTGAGGGGGACCCGGCAAACGCCGGGTCCCCATGAACAATCGTGGTGGAACTGTTCGACTATCCTCCCGGCAGGCGAGGCATCAGCACCACTTCATCTGAGGTTGTCCCCATCATCGTGGGATTTCACGTAGCGCACCCCCGCTTGACTTTTCATGCTGGTTTGCTCTTCTTGCCCTCGTAATCCCGGGACACCAACAGTCTGTCTGGTCGACGCCACGCCGTTGAGGGGATCACGTAGAGCTTCGGTGGTTCGCCAGTCTCAAATCGGACCACGGCGGCCCTTTGAGAGCTGTCAAGTGGCACGTCCGAGACGTCTATCAGGTAACAACCGTCCTTCATAAACCTCTCGAGGAACTCCCTCTTCTTGGGCCGCACCGTCTTCGGGTCTGACCAGTCCTCCGGGTACAGGACCCTCATTGTGTCCAGGAACTGGGCCGGATAACCGGCCCGTTCGCTGGCCATGGTTCGCTGTCCGTGGTTCCGTGATGCGCGCACGCGCCCCCTGAGCTAAGGCTTGGCTCGGCTGTGCGCACTTGTAGCCGTCGAGCGTGTCGAGCGTGTGGTTTGGGGAAGACCGTTCCCGGAAGACTCACGGTCGTAATGCTGATATGCGTAATGCCGATATGATGATGTGCGGAACGGGTGGAGCCGGAAAGGTGACCCGCCGCACATGTCTTCTTACCCGGATGATATGGGGAACGCGTGAGGATAGGACCTGTGATATCCGTCACCGGACCGTATGGAAACCTGATGTGGGGAACGGCTCAGGACGGTCCAGTGGCGTGCACCAGCCTTCCGACGAGATGGGCGATGTATGGAACACTTCGCGGGGATCACCTGCCACAGGGAATGAGTCGATCGGCACGGATGACACAGGTCACGGGTCAAGCGGGAATGCGTGATGTGCAGAACACCTCATGATGGACCTGTGATAGGGGGACTGCATGATGCGGGAAGGATGACGTAGGTCACCATTACTCTCTTGATGCGTGATGCCAAGCAGGGATGAGCCTCATGAGTGACGCACATCATGCATCCTCCCGCATGTGTTGCGTCCGACGTCTCGAACCGGACACTTCCGCGCACTGCTGACAATGGAAGCAGACGATAGTTGCCGGGACATGGGGGACGAGGAGGATCCCCTCTCTGAGGCCTCGTAGGCAAGAGTAGTGTCCTTGACAACCAAGAGGTCAATGTCGCTGTCGCAATCCTCCTGGCCGCGGGCGAACGAACCGATTAGGTACACCCTCTCCGGCCGCGCCCTAGCCACTAGAACCCTCGTCACTGATGCAATAAACTCCTTTGCGGCCATATCCGCGACCATCCACGCCTCACCCGCCGTCCTGCCAAAGATGTCGTCCTGGCAGGTACACTCTATCAAAGCGGCTCTACTCTAGTCAACGGTTGACAAAGGACCGTGCACGTCAAGAGCAACCGGGCGGTCTTCCAATATCAGTCACAGCTTGTGGTTGTCCCTGAGCCACCTGAAAGCGTCTTCGACGGACTCGCGCAGTGGGCGGGACGTGTAGCCCAGTTCGCTCCGGGCTTTCGCGCTCCTCACGACGGAGTTCCCACGCAGCACATGCAGGGAGTACGTGGTTACGAGCGGCCTGCGGCGAGTGACGAGCGAGTAAAGGGGGGCGAGCGCGCCGGCCAGGTCCGTGACCCAGTTCGGCAGCTTGAGCCGCGGCCGAGGCACACCCGTTACCTCTTCGAGGAGGCTCATGAGGCCCGGTACGGTTATCCTCTCTCCCGACAGGATGTAGGCCTCGCCCGGCCTTCCCTTCTCGGCCGCGAGGATGTGGCCCGCGGCGACGTCCCGCACATCGACGAAGTCGTAGGCGCCGTCCATGTACGCCTTCATCTTTCCCTTTGCGTAGTCCACGATGAGCTGGCCCACCTCAGACACCTTGAAATCGTAGGGCCCTATCACCCCAGTCGGGCACACGACGACCGCGTCGAGGCCTCTCGCGCCCGCCTTGAGCACCTCCAGCGTCGCCCTGGCCTTGGACCTATCGTAATCCCAGCGCATCACGTCGGGGTTGAAGCCGCACGTCTCGTCTATGACCGTCCCGCGGGGCGGCTCCACTATTGCGTGGATGGAGCTCGTGTAAACAAGACGCCTGACGCCGACTCCGAGGCACGCCTCGACAGCGTTCCTCGTGCCGTCCACGTTGACCCTGTTCAGCAGGTCGGACTTGCCGGACGCGATGGAGATCACCCCGGCGAGATGAAACACTGTGTCGCACCCTTCGAAAGCCCGGCGCAGGGAATCCAGGTCGAGCACGTCGCCCTCGACCTGCTCCACTTCCAGCCCGCGAAGGGGTGTCGTATCCTCGAACGGCGGGATGAGAGCCCTCACCTTGTCGCCCCTTTCGAGGAGCTTCCGGACCAGGACGTTCCCGATGTGGCCTGTAGCCCCGGTTACAGCTATCATGGCTCTGCCCCTCCCACTCGGACTGGTTGGACTCGTCGAACTCGAACTCGGACTTCCACTCCCGCTCCCGCTCCGGCTCTCGCTCTCACTCTCGCTCCCGCGTTCATCCATCTTCCTCCTTGGAGCCCTTGCCGTCTTATCTCGCGCCTCTTCCTGCCTTCCGGCTGCTCCTTCCCCTTGTCTCACAGAGAGGGACATCATGGCCGCCCGCCGCCCGAACATCACGAGCGCGCGCCGCCGCCCGGCCTGCCTGACATAGCGGTCAGCACGTCGCCGATGAGGCCGAGGAGCTTGTGCTGGTCCTCGCTGCTGAGCGTCCCCAGGACCTCGCTGACGGAGCGGATGTAATCCCGCCTGTGCTGGTCGAACACTGCGCGACCCGCTGCCGACAGGCGGACGAGGACGATTCGCCTGTCCTCCTCGGTCCTGTACCGTTCCAGGTAGCCCTTGTGGACCATGCGGTTCACTATGCTGCTCATCGTAGTGAGCGGCACTGCCAGCGCGGACGCAAGCTCGGACATGGTGGCGGGTGACTCGCGGCTGCCGAGCACCTCGAGGACGAACATCTCCCTCAGGGTGAAGTCGGAGCTTTTCGAGGCGAAGAAGAGCAGCAGGCGCTGGCCGATCGTTAGGATCAGCTCGTTCAGTCGTTCGGTGTATTGCTCGAGATCAGGTTGCGTAGGCATGCCCAAACACTCCCATAGTCGTAATATACGATGTTCGCAGTATCATACTACTAGTCAACGCCACAGGTGTCAAGCAGACGAGTGCGCGGGGGACCCGAGCCTGGAAGCGTGCTCCAAAGCCGCCCGCGTCGCGCTCACGAGCGACTCACGAGCGAATCGATATGGCTGCTGGGTGCGGCGTTGCAGCCTGAGCCTGCAATTGGCAAGGTCGCCCGAGTTTCGGAGCACGCTCGGAGCACGCTTCTAGAATAGCCTGTGCTGCTGCGGAAGCGTCTTCCGCCTCGCGGCTTTCTCCGTGTCGGCGGAAGTGTCAATCAACCTGAGGACGTCCGCGGGGAGCTCACGTATGAACCGAGACTGGGTATGAAACCGGCCGAGGGACCGGGATTGAGACTGGAGTTGGTGCTCGGGCTGGCACTGGGACCGGGACTCGGAACGCGCCGCGTTTCCCGGCGCGCCTTCTGCCGGCGGGCCGATGAGCACAAGCTCCTCGGCGGCCCTGGTGATGGCTACGTAGAAGAGCCTGCGCTCCTCGGCTAGGGCCTCACCATCGACCGAGTCTTTCCACGGCACGATGCCGTCAGCGAGTCCCACAAGGATCACGGCCGGGAATTCGAGGCCCTTCGCGGCATGCATCGTCAGGAGGGTGACGCCCTCGCCGGGGCGAGCGAGGTCCTCGCGGGATTCGTGGTCCGCGTCCTGCCCCGTCGCAAGGCGAAAGAGGAATTCCGAGAGCGACCGGTCCTGGGCGGCCCGAACGAGCTGGCGAAGCGCACGCGAAGACGCCGCGGCCTCGGGAGGGGCGGCCCGCAGGAGAAGGTCCGCTGCGGTCGCGGTCGGCGCGAGGGCGCCCAGCTCGGCGAGGAGATCAAGGAACGCCTCGATCCTGGCTCGCGCGTCGGCAGCGAGGCCGTCTTCGCGCACCAGAGCTGCAGCGACTTCGGCAAGCGGGACATTCTGATTCCCGGCCCAGGCCGCCGCCGGACCCGTCGCAGCACCGGTCGCCGCGCGAGCCTTCAGCATGCCGAGAGCCTCAGCGCCGGGGTTGAAGCGCGTGTCGCGGAGCGCGATGAGGAACCGCAGGTCGGTGGGCCTGTCGACGCAACGGAGGATGTCCAGGGCCTCGCGCACCGCGGGCGAGGCGAGAACTGCCCGCTGGCCGAGAGAGCGGTACGGGATGCCCTCGGCGAGGAGCGCCTGCTCGATCGGATCTGCCTGGCGGCTCGTGCGGAAGAGGACGGCGATCTCGCCAAGGCTGAATTGGCGCGTCGGGTGCTCCTGAATGTGGCGGTCCGCCGCCAGCATTCCTGTGCCGCCCACGAGGCGCTCGATCTCGCGCACGACCGCCCGGGGCTCCTCCCGGGGCGCATCGACAGCAACATACCTGACGAGCTGACCGCCCGGGCGGGCGGCTGTTGCGTTTGCCCCCGGCATGAGGGCGTTTGCCGCACGCACGACCGTGTCCGAGCTGCGATAGTTCACGGTCAGGCGGATGTGCGTCGCCGAGGGAAAGTCCGCCGAGAGCTGTGCGAAGAAACGGCGGTCCGCTCCCCGGAAAGCGTATATCGCCTGGTCGGGGTCACCGATCACGAAGAGATTGCGGCCGTCGCCCGCAAGCGTCCGGACCAGCTGATACTGGACGGGGTTCACGTCCTGGAACTCATCCACCAGCAGGTGTGTCGCCCGCTCCCGGGCCACGCGGCTTACCCTCTTGTCATTCTGCACCATCTCGAGCGCGGCGAGGAGGAGGTCGTCGTAGTCGTACGCCCCGGCGGCGGCGAGGAGCTCCTGGTATCGCCGGTACGGTTCCGCGAGCGCGGAAGGCACGCCCGGGTCGCCGGGCAGCAGGCCGCGGCTCTTGAGCCGCGAGAAAGCCTCGGCTGGCGCAGCGATGCGCTTGGTTCCGCGCGCAGCCGCGACTGATGCGGCAGCCTCCGCCGCGAGGACTCCGGCCTCCCTCTCGTCCAGCACGAGCGGCGGGGCACCGAGGGCTTCCCCGATGACCTCCGCGCAGAAGCGGTGGAAGGTCCCCACGTGGACGCGCTCGGCGCCGCGTCCGACCGTGGACTCGAGCCGCGTTCGCATTTCGTCCGCGGCGCGGTGTGTGAAGGTGATGGCCGTTATCGTCTCAGGCGCGACACCCTCGTGGAGGAGAAACGCGATGCGCTGGACTAGGGTACGGGTCTTGCCCGTGCCGGGGCCAGCTGTGACGATGACGGGACCCTTGCGCGCTGTGACCGCCTGTTGTTGAGATGCGTTCAACCCCTCAAGCCAAGACGGCGCCGTCTCCGGCAGGGACGAACCGACGATGGCGAGGTTGAGTTGACGCGCCACTGCCCGGGGCGCTGCCAGCTCGAGCTCGGGCTCCTGCGCGGCTGCATCCTCTGTCATCCCGTCAAGAGCACCTTCCATGCCGAGGTCGGCCCCTCGATGCCGATGATGCCGGTCTGTGGCGCGTGGCGCCATTGCATCGGAGCGGCCTGCTCCCGAAAGCGCGAATCCGAAAAGGGCAGCCTGCCCTGATAGCTCGCGCCGCTCCTCAGGACGAAAGATGGTGAGCTTGCCATACTCCCCGTCATATCCCGGCCGATAGGAAACCTCGCCATGCCTTACTCTGCGCACGGCCTCGGCGACCACGGGACCCGCGACCGCGGCGACGTCCTCGAGGGGCGTTTCACGGAGCAGGGGGATCTCCGGTCCGAGCGCGTCGAGCAGCTTGTCCGTGGCCTCGCGCACGTGCTTGCTCGCCTTGCCGGCGCCCAGGGCCTCGGCCACGATCTCGTCCAGTGAGACGAGGGACGTGTAGGGGTTTGCACCCGCGGGCCGGAAGCCCTCGGGCCTGTCAGCGAGCTCCGCCACCCGGTGCAGCACTCCAATCGTGACCGGACGCCCGCAGACCGGGCACACGCCGCCCGCGGCCAAAGTCTCATTTGGGTGCCAGCAGACGCCGCAGGCCCGGTGGCCGTCGTAGTGATACTTGCCTTCCTCGGGGTAGAACTCGATCGTCCCGGCGACGCGGCCCCCCTTGCCACGGAGCGCCTCAACTATCCCCTGGTAGGAGAGGGGCGCTTCGAACTCGATCGCCTCGCGCCCCAGCCTGTCGGGGGAGTGCGCATCGGAGTTCGAGACGAGCGTAAGGCGGTCCAGCGCGGACAGCCTCCAATTCATCGGCGGGTCTGATGACAGTCCCGTCTCGTACGCGGTAATCTCGCTCGCGAGGTCACCGAAGCACTCCTCGAGCGTGTCGAAACCCGAATTCGCGCCGAAGAGGGAGAAATGCGGCGTCCAGATGTGGGCGGGAATCAGTGCGGCCTCCGGCTCCGTATCAAGGACCAGGGCGAGGAGCGTGCGGCTGTCAAGCCCGATTATGGGTCGGCCGTCGGCCTCGAGGTTCGCGCCGCGCGCCTCGAGGGCCGCGCTGATCCGTGCGGCAGCGTCGAGGCTGGGGACGAGGACGACGTGATGAATCTTGCGGGTGCGGCCGTCTTGCTTGTATATGCAACTGATCTCGCCGGTGACGAGGAAGCGCACGTCGGCTGGCGCGCCCGCCCGCATACCTTCGCGCGCGGTCACCTTTACATCGTCGGCCCGGCGCGTGCCGTCGGATTGCCTCACCCTTTGCCCATCGCCATGCCAGTGCGCATCGCCATAGCCATCCCCATCTCCATCCCCATACCTACGCGCATCGCCCCGTGCCTGCGCCTCGCTTGCTTCGCGGCCGGCTTCGCGCAGGCGGTAAAGCCCGTCTTCCGCCGGGACGAGCTCGGCGTCGAGCTCGGCGCGCCATCCTGCGTGAGTGAAGTCACCCGTCCCGATGACGGTGAGGCCCTTGCGCGCTGCGGCGGCCGCCAGGGGGCGCGGCCGGCAGTGGTCGCTCGTCGCGCGCGAGAAGTGTGAGTGGACGTGAAGATCTGCGAGGTATCGCACGTACATCATCCCTATTGCTCAGTTAGTCTTGCCTACTCAGTCCCGGCCAATAGAGGAGTATTACGCCACGCGACGGAGAGTATCCTCCAGCTGCGGACTCGGATTTGACCTGACGCGGATTCGACCTGTCTTGTGTGGAGCGGACCCGGCGCGGCAAGCGCGGCCGTCGCCACCCGCGAGGCGTCTTTTTCACCGCCCAGCGCTGAACACTGGCTTGGTACTGACGCTCTGGGCCGCGACATTTGGAGCCGCCTTATCCACGGCGGGCGAGTATCTCTCGCGGTCGGGCTCAGCGCAACGCTCATCTCAGCCTTGATAGGCGTAGCCTTGGGAGCCATATCTGGGTATTACGGCGGCCCAACCGACATGGTGATCATGAGGCTCACGGACATCTTCATGACGTTCCCGTCTTTTCTCATAATGCTGACGGTCGCTGCTCTTGTGGGCCCTGGCCTGGGAAAGGTCATCGTGATAATCGGCGCCCTCAGTTGGCCCCCAGCAACCCGGCTCATCAGAGGGCAGTTCTTGTCGCTCAAGAACCGCGAGTTTGTCGAGGCTGCACGGGCCATGGGAGCGAGCGATTCGCGAATCATCATCAAGCACATCCTGCCCAACGCCATTCCTCCTCTTCTCGCTCAGATCACCCTTCAGGTGGGGAACGCGATCCTGACCGAGGCGGGGTTGAGCTTTCTGGGGATGGGGGTTCCCATGCCCACACCAAGCTGGGGTAACATGCTGGAGCCAGCGCGTACGCTCGAGGTTCTTCAATTGAGACCCTGGGTATGGATACCTGCGGCTGTCATGATCCTCCTTACAGTCCTGTGCATCAATTTCATCGGGGACGGGCTCCGCGATGTCATTGCGTCGCGGTAGCCGAGGTTCTCTGCGTCTTGTCTTGGTCTACTGAGGTTGCTGGTTCTCTCTTGTGTTCCTGGGCCTTGGATTGCAGGTGATTGTCCTACGGGGCCTCAGGGCCCAGCTACCTCTCCAACCAGCCAGATCCTGGGTGGGGCGGCGTGCCCCGCTCGGGATGCCGTCCCCGCAATACGAGGAATGACTCGCGGCGCGCGTGCTCTCTGGAACCGGCGATTGCTTAGGGCAATTCGAGTATGCGTCGTGGCATTCAGACTGAGCCGCGGAACGGGGTGGTAGGGGTGGTAGGGAAAGTGATCGGCCGTGATTTCGATGTGGTGGTTGTGGGAGCAGGGGTCGCCGGCATCACGGCGGCGATCGCGGCCGCTGGAGAGGGCGCAAGCGTGGCCGTTGTGACTCGCGGCCGCCTTGGCAACAGCGGGTCGAGCTTCTGCCATCTCTCCCGAGGCTGGGGCATCTCGGCTGCGACCGGCGTGCAGGACCCCGCTGATTCTCCCTCAGAACACCTGAGAGACATCCTCGACGCTGCTCAGGGAATGAGCATTCCGAGGCTCGCAGAGGTGCTTGCGGATGAGGCTCCCGCACGCCTATCGGACCTCGCTGGAATGGGAGTCCCCCTCACTCCCGTGCGAGGGTGTCATTGTTTCAACCGCAGGGAACGTTCGGTGAGGGCATTTGATGTCAACATGACGCGGCAGGTCTTGGCTGATGCGGTGAGGTCCCGCAGGATCCACATCATTGAGGAGAGCACTGTTCTGTCGCTTCTAGCGTCGTCAGGACGCTGTGCGGGGGTCCGGGTTCTTGAGAAACAGAGCGACAGCGCATACGATATCTCTTCAGGCGCGGTCGTGCTCGCTAGTGGTGGAGGCACAGGCCTTTTCTCCTTCAATCTGGGGGACCCGTGCAACATCGGGTACAGCCATTACCTCGCTCTGCTCTCTGGGGCGACGTTGACCAACATGGAGTTTGTGCAGTTTGCGTTCGGGATCGCCTGGCCGGTTCCCGGCGCTCTCTTTGCCGAGGAGCTGTTCAGCCTCAGGCCCGTGTTGACGAACGGGCTCGGGGAGGATGTGACGTCAAAGCATTTCTCTGCGGACCAGTATGCCAAGCTGTGCGCTTTGCGTGCAACTCACGCTCCATATACGTGCGCTTGTCCGTCCTCGGCGATCGACAGAGCCATCTATGGCGAGATCGCGAATGGTCGGGCCTCTCGCCACGGTGGCGTGTCCCTACGGATTGCGCCAGCAACAGGTGGTGAGCCTCCCAAGAGCGGACTCGGCGAGTGGCTGGACTGGTTGCGTGGGATGGGAGCGGACTTATCTACAGGGGATGTTGAGATAGCTCCATTTGCCCAAGCCTTCAACGGCGGGATCGTCATCGATGAACATGGGCGGACGTCTGTCCAGGGCCTCTACGCGTGTGGTGAAGCAGCTGCGGGGCCTCATGGCGCTGACCGGGTCGGCGGGAACATGATCGCCTCGGCCTTAGTGTTTGGCACGAGGGCTGGCAGGAATAGCGCGCGCTACGCTGCTGAAACATGGCGTGCTGCGAGGGGGGGTCAGGGTGCCGCGGTGGCGCACTATGCGCCGGCGGGTGATGGCACGCCGACAGAGGCAAGACACCTGGGCAGGCTCAGGTCCATTATGTTCAAAGCCTGTTCCCTTGTCCGAGATGAAGACGGGCTCCAGCAGGCTATTGGCGAAATCGACTCGTTGACAAGAGATGGCGTCACTCAGAGCAACTCGTCTTGCCGAGGCATCACTCCTGCATGTGACGCGGTGTGTGGTGCCGCCGACAGTGCGCGCGCGAGCATGGACTTGCACGTGGCACTTACGGTGAGCAAGGTGATCTTGAGCTCGGCGTTGCTTCGGAGGGAAAGCCGGGGGAGCCATTTCAGACGCGATTTTCCACAGCCGGACGCGGCTTACGGCGGGCGGATCGAGGTGCGGATGGATCCCTCAGGCAACCTGACGTACACAGCACCGTGGCTCGGTCGATAGCGCACTGATCGGCGGGCCTCCATTGCGCTACGCATAGCACCTGCTGAGGGAGACATCCAACATCTGCCACGACGCGGTCACGTTGTGGCAAGGCGTTGAGAATCTGCCCACCCACGCGCCAAACACGAACGAGGCACGCCGTAAGTCCGGTCCCTTCGTGCGATCAGCCGCAATCCCTCCGAGTAGTCGGAAGCATTTCTGCACCCCACTTTGGAGCGTCCCTGCCGCGTCCCCGGCCGCGTTCAGTTGTCGGCTGTCGGCGGGGGAGGTGGGACCCTGCATAGCCGCAGCATAGGAAGAGGCGGACTGCCAAGTTACCGGAACAGGGCGTGATACTCCGGGGCTCTATGGGCCGGCGAAGTCCGTGGGCGTGAGCACGAGCCTCTCCTCGCCGGCGGCGGCCAGGCTGGATGCCGGGGAAGAAGAAGCGGCCGCGCCGGGGCCGGGGCACTCTCGGCCGCCGGGTCCCCGTGCGCGGCCAGGCGACGAATGCGTTCGCTAGCGACATGCATCAGCCGGGATGGGCCTTTCCATACTTGCAATACGGGCATGCGTCGGGTTTAAAAGCAGCATAACCTGGTTCATTGTTGTTCACGTAGAAGTAGCCCCGCTCGAAATCGTACTGCACGTTCCACTTGTAGCGATGCTGCGACTCGGGGACGCCCTCGTTCACCTCAAAGTAGACCCAGACTTCGGGGTATCCGTACCACCAAGCCTTGCCCACTCCGGTCGGATTTTCCCTGGGCAGAGCGAGCGCGGCCCAACACACGCTGCGCGGTCTCCCGTGCCGGCAGCGCTCGGGCGGTCTCGATGACGTCGCGGTCATCGGTGGGTCGGTGGGCGGGCCCGATGGGTCCATGCGGGAAACATGAAAGAAAACAGGAGGACTCCGACGTCAGCCGCGCGCCGGTGTCCCGATGAGTCTACGCGGGAAATAAGAGAGAAAACAGGGATAGCGTGGTCTTTGGTCTAAATCTGCAAATGCAGATAACCGACCTGGAAAAGCAGTCGTCCATGCCAGCCTGCGGCTGGTCCCAACGGAAGGATGAAGATGAAGATGGCAGCCGTCGGCCACTTTCAAGGTAGTCGTCCATGGCGGCCAGCTGCCGTCGCCACCGAGAGGATGAAAGCGGCACCCGACTGCTGTTTTCAAGGCGGGAGTGTCCAAGAGCCCCCTGGGTGTGTTCGGGGCATATCGTAGGCATGGTGTGTCGGAGGTGTGTCGAAAGTTGTCGAGCTCCGAGCGAACCGGCGCAGGCGCGCACCCTAGCGCTACGCGTCGAGAACCTTTCCAGACAGGGGCGCATGGTTCATGGGCGGTGGGGACGCCGCTCAAGGGCGTGGTCATAATAATGTGTGCCCTTCTTGCCGTGGCCCTCTCGGCCTCGTGGTTCACCTCCGTGGGCGCCGAAGACCTCGAAGTGTACCCTTCGCCGTATGTCTCGCGGGTCACGTGGCTTTCCGAGTACAACCCGAACCTTGCGGGAACCGCCGGTGACACGAAGGTGCTCATGTACGAAGGGGACGAACCCGGAGGAACGCTCCTTGTCGTCGGTGGCACTCACGGCGACGAGGCTGCGGGCCCGGTGGCGGCCCTTGTGTTTGCCGAAAACGCCCATGTGAAGCGCGGTCGTCTCATAGTCATACCCTACGTCAATGCTTCGGGGTTTACCCATAATCTGCCGCAAGAGGCCCATCCACGGGAGTACCGCATCCCAACCCCGAATGGTGACCGCATCATGCCCTACGGAGCCAGGCTGTCGAACCCGGTACACCAATGGCCGGATCCCACCGTCTACGTTGAGCCCATCATGAGGCAAAAGCTTGCCGGCTCTGAATCCAGGAACCTCAACAGGGCATATCCTGGCCGCGAGAAGGGCCCCCTCACCTCCATGATTGCCTATGCGGTGATGGAGCTCATCCGGCGGGAGAACGTGGACGTGGCAATCGACATGCACGAGTCGTCCCCGGAATACCCGACCAACAACACCATCGTGGCTCACGACCGGGCCATGGACATAGCGGTCATGGCCAGCATGGACCTGGAATCGCAGGGAATCGAGATAAACATCGAGCAGTCGCCGCGAAACCTTCGGGGACTCAGCCACCGCGAGTGGGGAGACCATACGAACGCGTACGCGTTTTTGCTGGAGTGCCCAAACCCGGCTCAGGGAAGACTTCGCGGCCGCACCAATGCGCAGCTCGTCGTCTCCGGCAAGGACCCGATGTACGCGAAAGCGACCGGGAGCGGCAGGCTTTATGTTCCCTATTCCGAAGAGGGGATCTCCCTTTCCGTTAGGGCCGGGCGGCATGTGGCGTCCGTGATGGCGATAAGCGCGGCATTCTCCATGGTGAATCCGGACCGGGAGATCGCCATAGAGGGCATTCCCAGCTATGCCGATATAGTGAGCAACGGTGTCGGCCAGTATCTGGCAGCCTCCAAAGGGCAGCGTCCGGCGAGTCGCGATGTCGCGGAGGGGACGCGGCCATAGGCCACAGGTGGGTAGACGGGCTTGTTTCCTCATGCCAAAGCGTTGTGCCGCGCTGCTCGCGCCGATGCGACGGCGGGCGAAGGAAGGGGGGGATTTCAGCGGTTCAGAAGGGCTTTCATATTGCATTGGCAGCACGAGTCGAAGGGAGTTGCGGTCATGTTCATGAGAGATTTGACTAAGAAGGATGGTTTCGTGGTGTTTGCTCTCGCCTTGGCGGCGGTCGCTGCTTGCGCGTTCGGGTTGTGCTCCGATCGGTCGTCTGCCGCTGCGGGCCCCCAGCCCGGCCTTCCAGCGGTCATTACCTCGGCTGGACAGAGCCCGGACGGTCTCGTGATCAAGGTGCTTCTCACCGACAAGCAGCGCGGGCCGCTCGCTGATTACAAGGCGCTTGCCAAGCCCGAGGACATAGCTGGCGCAAAGACTCTCATCGTCGCTGTGGGCGTGAGCTCAAAAGGCCTGGGTTCCGCAGGCGTGAACGTAGATCAGGAGATCGCTAGGGTCAAGTCGCTTCTCGAGACGGCAAAGAAGATAACCGTTAGCTGATCTATCCGGCTTCTTCCAGATCCACTCCCCGACTTG
>ENA-UPSA01000428-UPSA01000428.1-bioreactor-metagenome-genome-assembly--contig:-NODE-428-length-61960-cov-19.375398_pt1 | contig 61960 bp, 49 predicted proteins | sample MGYA00238183_ERZ773288 | MGnify/ENA primary metagenome ERZ773288 (study PRJEB29028, sample SAMN07631243) | bioreactor metagenome | isolation source: Switchgrass digestor | place: USA: Dartmouth... | reverse complement strand
TGTCTTATTCCAGCTCTATCTTGCCCATGTTCAGGTCATAATACCTTCCCTTTTGCCTCATAAGCTCATCATGGTCTCCCCGTTCTATTATCTCTCCATGTTCCAGAACCATTATGGCATTGGAGTCCCTTACTGTTGATAGCCTGTGGGCTATTACAAAGGTAGTTCTCCCTTCCATCAGCTTATCCATTCCTTCTGCTATAAGCTTTTCTGTCCTGGTATCTATTGACGATGTTGCCTCGTCTAATATCAGTATTGTTGGATTTGCCACTGCTGCCCTTGCAATTGACAACAGCTGGCGCTCTCCCTGAGAAAGATTCCCTCCATCTGCTGTAAGGTACGTATTGTATCCATCAGGCAGATTCTTAATGAAGTAGTGGGCATTGGCAAGCTTTGCAGCTTCCATTACCTCTTCATCCGTAGCATCCAGCCTTCCATATCTTATGTTGTCTGCAACAGTTCCTTCAAACAGATGGACATCCTGAAGCACCATGCTCATAGTGCTTCTTAAATCCAGCTTGTTTATGCGCCTGATATCAATGCCATCATACAGTATTGTTCCCTCGTTTATTTCATAGAATCTGTTTATAAGGTTTGTAATGGTGGTCTTTCCAGCACCTGTTGACCCTACCAGGGCAATTTTCTGTCCAGGCTTTGCGTATAAGCTGATGTTCTTAAGGACCTTCTGGTTCTCAACATATCCAAAGTTTACATTTTCAAAGGTTATATACCCTCTAAGAGGAACCTTCTCATATTCTCCATTTCCCTTGGGAACCTTCCAGTAATCCCCGTTTTTCTCATCCCTTACAAGCCTTACATCTCCTTCATATTCCTCTACATCTTCATCCAGTACATTGAATATCCTCTCTGCACCAGCCAATGCTGCAAACAGAATATTCATCTGATTTGAAAACTGGGTAATAGGCCTTGAGATTGTCCTTGTATACTGGAGGAAGGATGCTATATTTCCTACAGTAATGCTGTTTTTCATTACCAGAAAGGCACCAAACATGGATACCAGCGCATATAGCACGTATGATAAGTTCCCCATAATAGGCATGAGCATTACTCCATAGGTGGATGCCTTAGTACTTGCCTTTCTCAGCTCTTCATTTCTCCTGTTAAAGCTTTTTATGGCCCGCTCCTCATAGTTAAATACCTTGACTACCTTCTGGCCTGACATCATCTCTTCTATATATCCATTCATATCAGCCAGGGCAGCCTGCTGGTTTCTAAAGTACCTTGCGGACCTTTTCCCAACATATCCTATTGAAAAGAACATTACCACCAGCATTGTCACTACAACCAAAGTAAGTATCGGGCTTAGTACAATCATCATAATGAATGTACCCACTACAGATACCACGGAAATTATGAACTGGGATATGCTCTGCTCAAGACACTGGCTCAGCATATCCACGTCATTGGTAAATGTGGACATCAAATCTCCGTGGGCATGGCTGTCAAAAAATGATATGGGCAGCTTTTCCATATGGGAGAATAAATCCTCACGTATCCTGTGCACAGTATTCTGAGCAAGCTTTGCCATAAACAGGCTACCCAGATACTGGCCTATGGATATTACTATAACCAGTACTACCATAATTATAAGGTTCTTTATAAACATATTCATATCATCATGAACTACCAGGGAATCAATAATAGGGCTTAGCATGGCATTAGCTGATACCTGTGCAAAGGATGATACAATTACCAGCAGTATTCCGCCAAAGAACAGTGCCTTATTGAACCTGAAATAGCCGAAAAGCCTTATAAGCGTTCCCTTTACATCCCTGGGGCGAAGATTCCTGTGTTTTGGCTTGCCGTTCATTCTCCCACCACCCCTTTCTCCTGTGATTCATATATTTCTCTATATATTGGTGAAGTATTTATGAGGGTTTCATGGTCTCCAATTGATTCAATCTGCCCCTCGTGCATTACAATAATCCTGTTGGCATTTCTAATGGAGGAAATCCTTTGAGCAATAATTATCTTTGTAACATCCCTTAATTCCTCCTTGAAGGTTTTCTGTATTTTGGCATCAGTTGACATATCCACGGCACTGGTGGAATCATCAAGTATTATTATCTTAGGGGATTTTATAAGAGCCCTTGCAATACACAGCCTTTGCTTCTGTCCTCCTGAAAAGTTGCTGCCTCCCTGTTCAACCCAGTGGTCCAACCCGTCTTCATATTTTGAAACAAACTCCCAAGCCTGAGCCTGCTTCAATGCCCTGACTATTTCTTCATCCGTTGCATTTTCATTGCCCCATTTCATGTTGTCGCGAATGGTACCTGAAAACAGGGTATTTTTCTGCAGCACAAACGCCACCTGATCCCTCAGTGCCTTTATATCATACTCCCTTACATCTACTCCTCCAACGATTACAGACCCTTCAGTTACATCGTACAGCCTTGGTATAAGCTGCACCAGAGTGGACTTAGATGAGCCTGTTGAACCTATTATTCCAAGCATCTCACCAGACTCCACATGAAAGCTTATATCCTTCAGCGTAAACTCCCTGCTGCCAGGGTATTTGAAACTGACGTGGTCAAATACTATTGACCCGTCCTTTAGCTCCTTCACAGGGTTTTCAATTTCCTTTATTTCAGATTCTGTGCCTAATACCTCCAGAATCCTTCCTCCAGAAGCAATGCCCCGCAATAGCTGCATGAAAAACATGGAAATAAGCATTAATGCCATCATAACCTGTGTTATATATGTTATGAAGGATATCAGCTCACCACTTCCCATGTTTCCTATTCTGACCTGCTGTCCTCCAAACCACAGCACTGCTATTATGGTGCTGTATATCAATAGGTTAAGCATTGGCATAAGCATTATTACAAGGGAGATGGCCTCCATAGCTGCATCCCTTAGTGAATCATTTCTTTCCTTAAACTTCTTCTCTTCATACTCCTGCCTGTTAAAGGATTTTACAACCCTGATACCTATCAGGTTTTCCTGAATTACTGCATTTACCCTGTCTATACGGCTTTGCATCTTCCTGAATAAAGGCCTTGCCTTCTTAAGTCCCAGGATGAACCCCAGTGCAGTCAGGGGTATGGCAACCATAAACACCTTTGCAAGGGACGAATTTATCTTAAAAGCCATTATAACTGCAAACAGCATTAAAAATGGCGCTCTTATGGCCAAACGCAGGCTCATCATGGTTACCTGTCCCAGAGTGTTGCAGTCATTTGTAAGCCTTGTAATAAGAGAGGAAACGGTAAACCTGTCAAGGTTTGCAAAGGAAAACTCCTGAACCTTTTTAAATACATCCTTTCTTATTTCTGCAGCAAACCCGTATCCTGCCCTGGCACCAGCATGAGCGCTCATAACACCAAAGGCCATGGCCAGGAGGGCTGATAAAATCATGATAACTCCTGTTCTTACAATGTAATCTATATCCTGATTGGCTATTCCTATATCTACTATTCTGGACATTAAATATGGTATTATGATATCTGCCAATACCTCAAGTATCATCAATATGGGGCTTAATACTGCATAGATCCAATACTTCTTCATATAGGGTAATACAGTTCTCAAAATATCCCTCCTTGGTGCTTCACTATATAATACCTTTTATTATTACCTTATCCAGGTTCTTGTTAATCCTGGAAATAAAATCATTTAGCTCTTTAAGCTCATCTTCGCTGAACCCTTCAAACATATCCTTCATAATTGTATCCAGATATTTCTGGTAATCGCATAATACCTCCCTGCCTTTATCAGTTATCACAATCTTATGGTTCCTCATGTCTGATTCCAGCTGGACCTTCTCTATCATTCCCAGATTCATAAGCCTCTTAACAGAAAGGCTCATAGCACCTTCTGTAAACCTCATTTTACTTGCCAGTTCCTTCTGATTTGCATGAGGATTGTTCTCTATAAGCTTCATAAGGTACAAAAGCCCGAAGGTTAATCCGTATTCATCAAATTTCATCTGCATAAGGCTGCTTATCTTCTGAGCTGTAACCTTAAACTCTATGGCCAGATTTTTCTCTATCATATACTCCTCCTGATACTTTAGTACTAAACTAATAAGCAATACTTTAATGTTAAACTATTTTCTAATAGTTGTCAATTAAAATTCGGTTCCATAACATATGCCAAGGTGGTGAATATCCCAGTAATTTCTAAAATGAAATACACTTGTGAAATAAACCTACCAAGAGATTTATTCACAAGTGCAATTAATTTTATCCACACAATTATTAAATATGGAAGAGGTTAAATGAGCTAAACCTTTACGGATTATTCCTTCTCAATAATGCTTATGTTCACTATTTCATCGCTTCTAATCTTAAGCTCTGCAAAATCGCCCAGCCTCAAATCATATAGATTAAGAATCCTGTTGTCCCTTACAATCAAGACCCTGTTTGATATATAATAGCTTACCTTGTTTCCATCTTCCCTTTCTATGGTAAGCACTGGTTCATCAGATATCAATATGGACCTTATGTAGCCTTTATCCTCACTGGGAACTGAGAAGGCGTCAATCCTGTAGACCTTTCCGCCTTTAAGCATTAATATCAGCTCATCTGAATCTCTTAAAGCCTTTAAATCCACCCTGCTTGAATCCCTGTTTACTATTACCTCCTCATGTAAATAGTACTCGTATACCGTGCCATCCTCCCTTTTTACCAGTATGGAATTGCCATCCTTTGTTCTTCCGTCTAAAATGCCTAAAACCCTTCCTTCTCTGCTTTCTCCTGTTATGAAGAGAGCCTTATCCTCACTGGATTCAACAATTACATAGTCTCCCTCATCCAGGCTAAATAGGTATGAATTCCTTCCGTCCAGTACCACTTCGGGGTTTTCACTGAGAATAAAGGTTCTGATTTCTCCATTTTCCATCTCTACCTCTATATATGGTTCTTCACCCAGGTATAGGCTTTTTATAATGCCGTGTATCAGCCTGTTATCCGTAACCTTTTCCATCCTTTTTACTGTTTTCTCCTCTGAAACCAGCAGGTTTACATTCATATGGCTTTCAATGCCTTCAATACCTGAAGGCTCTCCGTCAACAATTATTTCAGTATCTTCCGTTATCCTGAAGGCATCTATGGCATCTCCCGTATCAACAACAATATAATCCCTTATGGCCATCAATATGGTACACGAAATTTCTTCATATACCGGCTCTTCAACTATATCCGCATTGGGAGCATCCTTTTCTTTTTCCAAATCAGGAATTCTTTCCACTTCTATTATGGATTTACCGTTCATGGCATCATAAGCCTGAGAAAGCATTTTGGCAAGTATGGCTCTGGTAATCTGCTGATTGGGGTTGAAGTTTCTGTTTTCATCCCCTTTCTTATCCAGCACTCCCTGGTCTATTAGGAACTTCACATAAGGCTGTTCGCTGATTGGTATCTCCGAGGCATCATTATACAGGAATATATAGGATATGTTCTCTTCTCCCTCCTTATATCCCATGGCCTTTGCCAGATACCTTGATATTTCAACTTTAATTGCCTTTCTTATCCCATCTTCCGTAAATAGTTTGCTCTTAATAAATTCTTCGTCTATAAACCCCCTGTACAGGGCTATAGCCAAGGTGTTTCTTGCATCTTCCGTTAGCTGGGCATCGTTCAGCAAAACATCATAGGTTTCCCTTGCTTTTATAATCTCGTCCTCATAAACTGTCAACAGCCTTGTTATATAGCTCAATGCTTCAACGGTATTTATAATATCGTTTGGCCTAAAGGTGGCATCGTCATATCCGTCCATTAATCCCAGGTCGACAGCCTTTTTTATATATCTGTAAGCCCAGTGGTCATCAGGTACATCTGTAAATATCCTTTCCCCGAAGGATATGCTGCTTGTAAATATTATTGCAAACAGCAATATTAATGGAACTATTCTCCTTTCCATGTATTATCCCCCTTATAGTTATTACTAATGTATATATTCTACATGGAAATGGAAATTCCTCTATTTATTGCTGCTATTTTCTTTACATGCTCCAATAAACCCTTTAAACAGCGGATGTGGCCTTGTTGGCCTTGATTTAAACTCAGGATGGAACTGTGAACCTACAAACCATGGATGGTCCTTTAGCTCCACAATTTCAACCAGCCTTCTATCAGGAGATATTCCGCTTATTATCATTCCGTTCTTTTCAAATTCCTCCCTGTATTTATTGTTGAATTCATATCTGTGCCTATGCCTTTCATATATCAGCTCTTCATTATATATTTCCAGTGCTTTGGTGTTCTTCATTATCTTACATGGGTATACCCCCAGCCTCATTGTGCCTCCCAGGTTTTCCACATCCTTCTGTTCAGGCATAAGGTCTATTACCGGATGGAGGGTATCCTTTCTGAATTCTGCACTATGGGCATCCTTAAATCCCAATACATTTCGTGCGAATTCCACTACAGCCATCTGCATTCCAAGGCATATTCCCAAGAATGGAATCCTGTTTTCCCTTGCATATTTTATTGCTGTAATCTTTCCTTCTATTCCCCTGTCTCCAAAGCCTCCTGGAACCAGTATTCCATTTACATCGGAAAGAAGCTCATTTACATTTTCTTCAGTAATATCTTCAGAATGAATCCATTTTATTTCAACATTTACATTATTATAAATGCCACCATGGGTTAAAGCCTCGGATACAGATAGATAGGCATCCTTAAGCTCTACATATTTCCCAACCAGAGCAACCTTTACCGTATCCTTTATGCTTTTTATTCTGTCTGTCATCTCTATCCATTCTGTCAAATCCAGCTTTCCGCATTTTATTCCCAATTTATCTATAACCAGCTGGGACAGCCCTTCTTTTTCCAGCATCAGAGGAAGTTCATATATGCAGTCTACATTTACATTTTGAATTACTTCATTAGGCTGCAGGTCACAGAACAGGGCTATCTTTTCCTTTATGTCCATGGATAATGGCACATCAGTTCTGCATATTAATATGTCAGGCTGTATACCTATGCTCCTTAATTCCTTTACTGAATGCTGAGTTGGTTTTGTCTTCAGTTCTCCTGTAGTAGTTAGATATGGAACAAGGGTAACATGTATATACATTACATTTTCTCTTCCTACATCGAACTTTATTTGCCTTATTGCCTCCAGATATGGCTGAGATTCTATATCACCAACAGTTCCCCCTATTTCTGAAATGACTACATCTATATCTCCGTCCTTAGCTACTCTGGTAATCCTTTCCTTTATCTCATTGGTTACATGGGGGATAACCTGGACAGTCCTGCCTTCATAGTCTCCCTTTCTTTCCTTATTTATAACAGACCAGTATACCTTTCCGGATGTTACGCTGCTGTACTTGCTCAGGTTTACATCTATAAACCTCTCATAATGTCCCAAATCCAAATCCGTTTCTGCTCCATCTTCAGTTACAAATACCTCTCCATGCTGATAAGGGCTCATTGTGCCTGGATCAACATTTAAATAAGGATCAAATTTTATTATTGAAACCCTTAATCCCCTGCTTTTCAATAATCGGCCTAAGCTTGCAGCTGTAAGTCCCTTGCCCAGAGAGGAAACTACACCACCTGTAATAAATATATACTTAGTGTTCATTCGAAATCCTCCTCCAATATCATTATAACTATATTATTCTATACAATTATGCATTTTATGTCAACGATACTATAAAATAAATCAAATGCCATATTTGCCTTTTTGTAATTATAATGTAATATTTGCCACCCTTCTTATGCGGTATAATAGAAATAGAAAATTTAAGAAAGGAGAGTTTCAAATGAAAAAAGTTTTGTCCTTAGTCACAGCACTGGTATTGCTATTGGGCACAATTCCTGTTTCTGCAGCTCCTTCTGAAAACAGCCTATATGAAGAAGCGGGCAAAATACTGAAAAACCTTGGAGTACTGCAGGGCTCGGAAAGCGGAGATTTAATGCTTGACCAGAAACTTAAAAGGCAGGATATGGTTGTTCTAATAAGCCGCCTTTATAATGAAGAAGATATAGCCAGTAAATATCCGGTTAAAACCATATTTACCGATATAAAGGACGATTTTTACAAGCCATATATATACTGGGCAGTGGACAAGGGTCTTATTCAGGGTACAGCACCCAATACCTTCGGATATACCACAAATGACAGCACCAAATATGATACAAAAGTCCAGCAGCTGCAGGCTGTATTGTTAAGAGCCTTGGGCTATGGAAGTGAAGTAAATGAATCCTACGATTCAGTTCCCAAACTGGCTGAAAGCAAAGGAATTATGAAAGGATTGTCGGTAGACAAAAATGACACCGTAACCAGAGGACTAATGGCTGCAATGACCTTAAATGCCTTAAAGACTAATATAAACGGGTATACAAACTATACACTGGCAGATAAGCTGAAGCTAAAAATACCTGGTATATTGGTGGAAGTCAATCCTTTAATATACGCTAACACCCTTGTATTCGAGGGTGTTGCTCAGGGTACTGATGAGTTAAAGCTTGTATTAAAATCCCTTTCAGATGAATCCTCCTTCAGCGAAAGGTTTTACAATGTGGAACTGAAGGAAGATGGCAGATTTGAAATCACCATTGAAAACCTTGAAGGGGGAAAGTATGAATACAGATTTACCATTGGGAGTTTGACCATTAAATCCGGCACAGTGGAAATTAAGGACCTTCCCTTCGAACTATCAGATATCACCGCCAGCAATCTAAAAGAAATATCCCTTAGTTTTACACAGCCCGTTGATGTGGAAACAAGCCAGTTTACAAGCAAATACTTTACCGATGCAGGCACAATTAAAGCCATACGCTTTGAAAACAGCAACAAAACAGTAAAGATTACATTAAATGAAACCATGACCAATCAAAATACATATAAAATATCCGTAAGCAGCATAAAGTCTGAAAAGGGCGATGAAATAAGCATATACAACAGGGAATTTAAGGTTTTTGACAACACTCCCCCTGAAGTTAAGGAAGTAGTTCAACTGGGAAACAAGGGGCTTAAGATAATAGCCTCTGAGCCAATAAAAACCGCTAAAGCGGACAACTTCAAAATAGACGGCAAATCAGTAAAAGGTCAGGTTTCAGTAAACGATAATGTAATTACTTTAATATATTCTTCTACATATTATGCACCAGGTGAAGGAACACATACTCTTAATGCCTCAGGCTTACTGGATTACGCCAATTTTCCAAGCATGGACAGGAATCTGTCCTTTAAGGTAGTTAAGGACACTGCACCACCTGAAGTAGTTAGTGTATCTGCCACTACAGAGGAGGCAATTATCCAGTTTGACGAGGACATAGACCCTGATTCAATAGTAAAAACCAACTTCTACTGGAAATCAGGTTCATCCAAGAAATATCCTGCAAATATCAAAGCCGCTGAAAACAAGCTGTTCCTAGATTTCAGCAGCAATAAGCTTCCAACAAGTGAAGTAACCATATCCATAAACAAGGTTAGGGATTATTCAGGCAATACATTAAATAATGAAGAAGTTAAAGTTAAACCTATACTTGATACAACTGCTCCTGAAGTAGTAGGGCTGGATGTATCAAATGACGGAAAGACCATAACAGTTTATTTCAGTAAAAATGTAAAGGGAAACAACAGAAACAGCTATGACCTTAGGGATGAAAGGAACAATAGGATTCCTATAGGAAGAATAGAAGGCTCCGGAAGAGTATTTAAAATTATATTAGCCAATCCCCTTCCAGCAGGAACCAATACAATTACAATAGATAATATTGTGGACACAACAGCTTTGGAAAATAGGCTAATTCCATACAGGCAGGAAATATTCATGAAAGATGTTGAAGTTCCCAGAATAACAAGCTATGCAGGAAAGGACAATATGATACTCTTAAGGTTCAGCAAGGAAATGGATATAGACACTGTATTTAACACATCCAACTATGTAATTAAGTTTAACAACCAGTATGCCTACCTGCCTGAAGAAACTGATTTCAGCCCACTGGAGGATGACCTGACCTATATACTGTACCTTCCATCTGAAATAGATGGCAAAAAGGTGGAAATAGGAAAATCAGGCAACTTGGTGGAGCTGGATATAAGGGGGCTAAAGGGAGTAAATGGAGTAATGATGAATCCTGTTACACTAACATTTGACAGCACAACTGACGGAAAGGCCAATATGAAATCAGCAGAGCTTGTGGAGCCAGGCACCATAGTTGTAGCATTCGACCAGCCTATAGTAGATGCTTCCGCCAGCGATTTCAGCATCCCTGGCATGACCATAATAGATGTGTATGTGGATTTCAGCGAAAAGGTAGTACTCTATCTGTATGAAGAGAATAAAACCTATATTGAAGGCAGCCTCACCATTAAAACTACAAACTCAATTGAAACCCATTTGGGAGCCAATGCAAAGGCATCATCCATTGGCATAGTGGACAGGGTTCCTCCAAGGATAGATGCAGAATCAGGGGAATTAACCCTTACAGGAAGATATATATACCTTCCCTTCACAGAGAAGTTGAAAAAGGAAATTGATATGCTGTATAAGGAAGACCTTATAATTGAAGTACTAGGGGAAGGCATTCTGGACAAATCCAAATATTCAACAGAACTTGACACGACAGGTACTAAAGTAAGAATAAAAATTGCAAATGATGTCAATATATCCAATGGCTTAATAGTAAGGCTTGTGGACAATCCAAAATACATCATGGATAACATGGGCAACATCGTACAGTATGACGGCAATAAGTATTATACAGATTAGCACAAATTGGCAACAAGGATCTCCTTATAAACATATAATTGCAGAAAAGGCAGAGGAAAATTTTCCTCTGCCTTTTCACTTTATTATTCTACTTTATTATGTTGTAAATTCTATAAATGGTTGTAGCTGATTCAGCCCTTGTAGTATTGTCAGATGGATTAAACCTATTGTTATCTCCAACCATTACCCTGGATTTTACTACCTTTGCTATGGCCAGCCTTGCCCAGTCTGGTATTTGATCCTTATCCAGGTAGCCAGCAAGCAATGTGTCTATTTCATCCTCATCTACTTCTACATCTAATACATTGCTTAGTATTACAGCAATTTCTGCCCTTGTAATGTATTTGTCTGGCCTGAAGGTGCCATCATCATATCCTTCAGCCAGTCCCAGCTTCTTCATGGTAGCCAGATAATCTGCATACCAGTCATTGGCTTTAACATCCTTGAACTCTCCATTGTATTTAACCAGCTGAACTTCCAATCCCTTCAATATCATCTTGGAGAATTCTGCCCTGGTTACATTGTTTCCTGGCCTGAAGGTGCCATCACTATATCCATCTACTACGTTCTTGGCAGCCATTGACTCAATAAACAGCTTAGCCCAGTGGTTTTCTATATCGCTAAAGGTCTTATATGATTCAATTACCAGGTATTTGCTGAAGTGGCTTAATCTGATTATAATATGGTTGCCTGTTACCTTTCCGGTTACAAATTCCAGTGTGTTGTTTTCTTCATCAAGATAATACACTGCCAGCTTATCCCTGTTCCATAACCCTTTCAGTTCTATTTTAACAACAATAGGTGTCTTGAATTCATCTATTCTGATTACATTGCCATTTCTTACTACCTCTAAGTACAGGTCTACACCCATCCTTACTTCTTGGTCTTCTCCAGCCAATTCACTAACCAGTTCAGTAACATCTTCTGTCCTGAATACCACCTTGTCTCCTTTTTCTATACCAGCAGCATCCAATACATCAAATGGTACCAGTACTTCCACATCATCAAACACCAGATTTAATGAAACATTATTGTCAACTGCAGCTTTAATTAAATCATATGGGAATTCAACGTTAATGCTTCCGCTTTTCACTCCGCTTAAATTGATATTTAATACGGCTTCTCTATCCTTTCCTGCTTCACTTCTCAGTTTTTCCACTGTTCTAACTGCTGTTCTAGAATCCAATGAAACATATGCAGTCTGTTCCCTAACGCTTACATTCACTTGTTCATTTCCTAAGGTTGCTGATGCAGGCATATTTTTATCTTCTGGAACTGTTACTTCAGGTAACTGTGGTTCAGAAGGTACAGGTACTCCGCCACCTGGTGCTGGAGGTGTTGGAGGTGTTGGCTCTGTATAGGAAATGTAGTTTCCTTCAGATACTATATTCTTGATGATTCCGGCAATCTGCTTGTCGGAAAGGCCTGCTTTTTCCTTTACCACTGGCTTAATGGTTTCATAATAATTCTCAGCTTCCTCAATAATGCCATCCATAACAGCTGACAGCTGGCTTAATGTAAAGGATTCTGTAAGCTTGTATTCATCATTGGCTATATATTTATCTTCAATGCTTTCAATTGCCTGGTATAGCCCATTCTTATCAACGCTGAAATCTAAATCAGGATTTGTATTGGTTTCTTTAACTATTAGATTATCCAGTACAGCTTTGGTTAAATCCAGGGATAGCTCAAGTAATCCATAATTTGATCGGTACTCTTCCTTTAATTGAGCTTTTATAGTTCTTATTTCATCTGAAAATTCACCTGATATGGAATCCTTTAATGCCCTTATGGTAATATCCCATTCATCTGGTTTTGCTTTTGTATTGCTCTTAAAGCTGTTTAATATGGTTCTTAAGTTTTCGTTATAGTCGTCTTCCCAGTCAAATACGATATCTTTAAGATTATTTACATTTTCTCTGGAAACATAGTATTTGCCATATAAAAACTGTTTAAGTTCTTCATTTTTGTTTATTTCATCATATACGCTATTTATGAAGTCACTTACATAGCCTTTTCCTTTTAACTCATCCCTTATGTCAAACAATTCATCTACTGTAATAAGGTCAGTTTCCCTAAAGGCCTTGCCCAATCTGCTGCTATAGAACCTGTTATATAGCTTGTCCAGATTGCTTTCTTCAGCATATCCACCTATTGGTGCCAATAAGCTAAATACCAATGCCAGTATAATGGCCAATGAAATGCTCTTTTTCACAATATCCCTCCTTAATTATAAGACAAATTCCCTTTTTCCTTTAATATGTCATAAAGCCTTCTTATTGTATTGGCTGCTTCCCCTCTTAATGCAAACTCCCTTGGAGCTAGTTCAGTTTCTGTTCTTCCTTCTATAAGTCCGTATTTTACACCGTAGAACAGGTATTCTCTTGCCCAGTCAGATATTTTACTGCTGTCTAAATACATGGCTACATCCAATCCTGAAGGATTGATGCTGTGGAGTATTCCCTTGTTTTCCAGGATGCTTACTATAATCTTCACCATTTCTTCCCTTGTGATATACCTATTAGGTGCAAATGTGGTCCTGTTTACACCATCTATAATCTTGTTGTCATAGGCAGCCTTTACAAATTCATAATACCAGCTGTCCTTCTTAACATCCTCAAAGGGGAGCTGTGATTTCTCATCCAATGGCAGCTTCAATAATCTTACAATTAAAGTTGTAAATTCTGCCCTTGTAAGATTACCATCTGGGTCATATATCTCCTTGGTCCTGCCTTCAATAATCCCTCTTTGGGCCAGGTAGATGATATCCTTCTCGTAGCGGTGGTTTGCAATATCCTTGAAATGCACTTCAAGAAGTTTCTCCTGATTTTCCTCTCCTTTAGTTCCATTTTGGGAACTTCCTCCTGGAGCAACGCCACCACCTGTATTATTCCTCTCCTCTACCTGCTTGATAAGAGCCCTGATGCCATCTGCGTTGCCAGATTCAAGATATCCCAAAAGCCTGAATTTATCTACCTTAGTCCAGCTCTTAAGCTTAATAAGTTCTGATTTCACATCATCCAGAGTATAGCCTTTTGACTCTATTAATCTGATGTGCTCATCTGTTACGAATAGGTCTATATCATTTACCAATTCATCTATTCCGTTTTCATCATCGTTAAAGTAGATTTCCAGAATGTTTACTGCATTTTTCCTTGTCTCCCTGCTGACTTTGGTCAGCTCCTTAAGAAATACCTCCAGTGCTCCCTCATCTATATCCTCTGCAAAGGAGATACTTGAAACCAAACAGGCTAAGATAACAACAAATAATATGATCTTTTTAATGCTGTTTTTCATTTGTCACCTCCTAGGTTTAGCTTTGATTTTAAAAAATATAAAAAGCTTCTTTGCTTTTTATACTGAATTGGAGAATCAACTTCTATTGGCTTATTATCAAGAATGCACTGGCTGTTTATATTGGTTATCCTGTCAAGGGTTTCCAGGTCTGTGAAACTTTTCAGTATTTCAATGCTCCTCTTAATTTTGGAAGCCATTCCATGGGGCATGTGGATGTCAGTGCCAACAAAGTGTATCATATTATGCTTTAAAAGTATTTCCCCTGTAGATTTTACCTCTTCCCCATACATGCCTTCCAGGCTGGGCAAATTCAACTGTGCCAAAGCTCCCTTTGTTATCAGGTCGTATAGAATATTCGGATTCTCCACTATCCTTGCATTCCTTTCCGGATGGGCAATTACTGGTACATAGCCTTTAAGCAACAGCTGATAGATTAGCTGCTCTATATATAAAGGTATATCAAGCATAGGCAATTCAATCAATAGATATCTGGAACTATTTAGGCTTGATATTAAGCCATCCTTGAGATACTTTAGCACATCCATGGTAACATATATTTCATTACCCAGATATACCCTAAGGTTAATCCCATTATCAGCAAGGGCTTCATTCAATCTGTCTAAAATGGCTGAATTTTTCTCCTTTGTGCTGCTGTTGGTTCCCTCTATGAAATGAGGAGTTGCTATTGCCTTTTCTACTCCATTTTCCTCATATATTCTGGCAATTTCTATAGCCTCTTCAATATCCTCTGCTCCATCATCCACCATGGGCAGTATATGGCTATGAACATCTATCATTGGCTGTTCACTTCCTCTTTCTCCTCTTCCTCCTGGGTTCATCGCTTGCATAATAATATGAATAATACTGATGATAATGGTATCTGTAATACCTGCTTCCAGTCATAGGCACTTTGTTGAGTACAACGCCGAGAATATTTGCATTGACCTTATCAAGGGATTCCTTGGCCAGTTTAGCCACATCAATATCAGTTTCTCCAACAGCGCATACAAAAATTGTACCATCAACAAGGGTGGACAGTATTGCACTATCGGTAACCATTCCAATAGGTGGGGAATCAAATATTACCATATCAAATTTTTCAACTATGCTTTCAACAAAGCTTTTCATCTTGTGGGAGCCTAAAAGTTCAGCAGGATTTGGTGGAATTGGCCCTGAACTTAATACATAAAGTCCCTCTATGTCAGGGAAGTTATATAACGCCTCTTCAACCCCCACGTTCTCAACTAGTATATTTGTAAGTCCCTTTGCACCATCCATATTGAATGTCTTATTTAATACAGGCTTTCTCAAATCAGCATCAACTAATAGAACCCTTTTACCTGATTGGGCTATTGTAGCTGCAATATTTATGGCAACGGTACTTTTGCCCTCATTTGGAGCTGAAGAGGTAATTACCATGCTTCTAATGGGCTTATCAATGCTTGAAAACTGAATGTTTGTCCTTAAAGTTCTAAATGCCTCTGATACAGGCGATTTTGGATTGGATATGGAAAATATCTTTGAGCCTCTCATATTATCACCTCAACTTCTGTTTTTACTTGTCTGCTTGTGGTATAGTACCAATTATGGTAATTCCTAAATGCTTTGCTACATCATCTGGCGTCTTGATGGTATTATCAAGGTATTCTAACAGGAATACCAGAAATACTCCTATCATTAATCCCAATACTCCCGCAATGGCCATATTTAGCATTGGCTTAGGGCTTATTGGATTTAACGAAATCTGTGCCTCATCGATTACCTGAACATTTTCAACCATCATTATGTTCTTTACGCTTTCCATAAAAACTTGTGCAGTTTCATTTGCTATTTTCTGAGCCAATTCAGGGTCAGTATCCTTTACCTGAATCTTTATTATTTCAGTATTATTTACCAGGTTTACACTTACCTTGCTGCCAAAGGTTTCATAGGACATGTCCAAATTCAGGTTTGCAATTACCTGATCGGCAACCTTCCTGCTCTTTACCAGTTCCCCATATGTAGAGACCAGCTTTTGATTGAGAAGTACATCGTTATATTCCAGTTTATTATCACTTTGATAATCCTTTGGCTTTCCCACCATTAAAGTGGTAAAGGTCTGATATACCGGTTCCAATAAATAGAAACTGACCACAGCACTTGCTCCTACTGCCACAACTGTTAATAAAACTATTAACCACAATCTCTTCCTGATTATAAGAAAGAGTTCCCTTAAACTTATTTCATCCAATACTATCACCTCTTTAAATTGTGTCTTTTTTCCTACTCCTATTTCTTATATAATTATTGTATAATATATTTTGCGACAAGTCTCTACAAAATTCTGAGGAGGAATGACATTGTTCTTCAAAGCAATATACAAAATACTAAAAAGAAAAAAAGTTGATGGCTATTATAATTCTGATTACATAATTTCTCATAAAGAGAAGGAGAGTTTATTGATTGGAGCAAGCATTTTAATTGTGCCGATAATAATAGTCATTATTCTCATAAGTATTAATCAATTATCATGAGCTACTGCAACTTCACCATAGGAATCTCTAGTGAGCCCTATATCAGAAGCACGTTTTTCTTCTTCTCTTTTATACTTGTAGGTTGGAACAATATCTGACAATATACTTCTTATTAAATCGTTGCTTCCATATTCCAGTGCATTCTTCAACCTGTTTAAGCCCTGTTCCAACTTACTGTAATCATGCACCATGGGCTTTTCCACATATATCTTGTTGTGAGCTGTTTTTGTAACAGTGCTGTCATTCAACAATGGCTCTTCATATAATTTCTCTCCTGGCCTTAAGCCAGTAATCTCAATTTTTATATCAACATCAGGTTCAAATCCGGACAGCTTTATTAAATCCCTTGCCAAGTCTAATATCTTAACAGGCTCTCCCATATCTAATACAAATATCTCTCCACCCTTCGCCATGGCTCCTGATTGCAATACAAGCTGACAGGCTTCGGGTATAGTCATAAAATACCTTACTACTTCAGGATGTGTAACCGTAACAGGCCCTCCTTCCTCTATCTGCTTCTTAAATAGAGGTATTACGCTGCCATTGCTTCCCAAAACATTTCCAAACCTGACGGCTACATATTCCGTATTGCTTGTCCTGTTTTTGGTCTGTATAATCATCTCTGCAATCCTCTTGGTTGCTCCCATGACATTTGTCGGATTGACAGCCTTATCTGTTGATATCAATACAAATTTGCTTACATTGTATTTATCTGCAAGCTCCACTACATTCAGTGTTCCAAATACATTGTTTTTAATTGCTTCCTTAGGGCTATGTTCCATTAATGGCACATGCTTATGAGCTGCAGCATGAAATACTATGTCAATTTTTTTCTCTCTAAACAATTCCTCCAAGCATTTCCTATCCCTCACTGAGCCTATAACAACCGTTAATGGTAAATCTTTATGCTTTCTTAAGAGCTCATTCTGAATATCATATGCGTTGTTTTCATATATATCGAATACTATTAGCTCCTTTGGGCTAAAATTGGCAATCTGTCTGCATAATTCCGATCCAATGGATCCGCCGCCACCGGTAACCAGAATCCTCTTTCCGTTTATGTATTGATTTATTCCCTCCATATCAAGCTTTACTTCTTCTCTGCCCAACAGGTCGCTTATATCCACTTCTCTTATGGTGCTGACATTTACTTTACCGTCAATTATCTCGTAAACACCGGGAAGTATTTTTGTCTTGCACCTGGTTTTTTTGCATTCATTGACTATTTCCTTTATATCCTTCCTGCTGGCAGAAGGTATAGCTATTATTATTTCATCTATGTTATATTTCTTGCAAATATGTACTATATCATTTCTGTTTCCTACAACAGGTATTCCATTTATGTTTAGATTCTTCTTTGCCGGATCATCATCTATTATGGCTACAGGCTTGCTGTTCAGACCATTGTGGTTTCTAAGCTCCCTTATGACCATTGAACCTGCTGCACCTGCTCCAACGATAAGCACCTTTTTAAAGTTCTTATCTGTAACCCGTAATTGTGTTTTAAATCTTCTCAGTATCCTTATGCAGAATCTGCTTCCCCCTATAAATGCCATATCCAATATAAGTACCATAAGATATATGTTGACAGGCAATCCGGCATTTACAACCAGCAGATAAAATACCGATATTATATTTGATATGACTGTGGCCTCTACTACCTCCACCAGTTCATCTATGCTGGCAAATTCCCATAGGCTTTTATAGAGTTTAAAGCCATAAAATACAAATATTTTTATAAATAGTATTATTGGAATATGCCTGATAAAGCTGTTGGCAAATATCATCAGGACATTGCCACCAAACCTGGAGTATAGAGGTAGGAAATAAGCCAAATTAATGCATATTACATCAAAAATAAGCAGTAGAATAGCTGTCTTTCTTTTCATAACTTCATCCCCCAACTCTATTGCTAGTTACAAGAAAATACGCCCGCTTAAAATCACTATCCCCACAACAATCCCTTAATAAAAATATTGGCTTACATCCAGCCTCAAATATACTAGCTTTTATACTAGCTTTCAGTAGCCATTCATTGAATAACAATTCAATAACATGTTTTGCAAAACGAAAACTACCTTCACCTATAGAAATGGTATTTCGTAGTCAAAACAAATGCTGTCACAAGACTACCTTATCTCAAAGGCTATCCTTACCATTAGTATACCTTTATGTTATATTTAACCATTTTCCCCCATAGCAGGATGCCCTCAATATCCATAGGCTTGATTAGTCTTCTTGTAGCATATGTTTATTGTTTTATACAAGGTCTGTCTTGATTATACTAAAATTTCTCACAATACTCAATATAATTGAAATGTTTTGTCTAAAAAAAGTGGGAGAAGCCTAGGCTTCCCCCATTCTCAACTGCAATTAAAAATACTCTAGTATATAATCCTTTAATGCCTCCCTTGTATGTCCCTGATATCCTGTTACCTTGTTTGCCGTAATCATGGAATTCAATATGGCCTCTTCCTCACATTCTGCCACAGCTCTAAATACCATATCCATTTTATCCTCATTCATAGCACGAATGCTTATGATATCCTGAGGCTCATCATGTTTAATAATATTGGCAGTAGAAAATCCAATCATGATGTCTCCGCTACCGTGCCCCAGATGGGAGCCTACTCTTGCCAATCCTACAGCTGCCCTTTTAATGGCTCTTCTCAGCTGGCGGCTGGTTAGGGGTATGTCTGTAGCAATAACTGATATTATGGAGCCTTTATCCACTGTATTATGGTTTTCAAGCTTTTCAGCCAGATCTCTTCCTATGTTTTTGCCTGATATGGTTAAATCCTTCATAAATCCATGGTTGGACAGCACCAACACTCCAACAGTATAGTCCCTGCCATCCAAAGATACTATCCTGGATGCTGAGCCTATTCCTCCCTTAAGGTCATGGCAGCTCATGCCTTTTCCTGCTCCAACATCCCCTTCTTCAAAATCCTCCACTGCATCTTCTATAGCCTTAAATACATGCTCCTTCTTTACGGCTCTGTTTTGAATATTGTTCAGGTAGCTGTCATTGCATTCAGCTACAATTGGATTAAATGAAGCTATGTTTATATTTTCCCTTCTGCACTTTTCTATTGTATATTCAACAACTGCATCATGAACCACTCCAACATTCAATGTATTTGTCAAAGCTATAATGGACTCCAGGGTGCCTAATTCATCAATTTGCACCAGTCCTGCAGTCTTGCCGTATCCATTGAGAACAAAGCTTGCAGCTACAAACTTATTGGCATATATATTCCCTTCTGTAGGGAGTATGACAGTAACCCCTGTCTTGTTTTCTTCAGTGTCTATTGTATAATGACCTACCCTTACTCCCTTGACATCGCTTATCTTGTTAAGCCTTCCCTTTGGAAGCTCTCCAATTATAATTCCGTAGTCTTCAATTCTCTTCTTGCCAGCCATAAAGTACCCTCCTTGTATTTTAATTTTAATGTATTGACTCCCTGCCTTCATCCATGAACTTAAACAGGTTCAATCCCACTTCATCGTCAAATTCCCTTTCAACATATCCATCTATTACGTCTATTATCATCTCACATGTTGCACTGATAACTGCCATGTTTAAATGCCCTCCAAAGGCCCTGTTGTCCTTGTCGCAAAGGGTTATGTGGAGATGAAGGTAAACTTCTCCGTCCTTTCTAGATATATTGCCACTAAGGTTTGTAATTTCCATATCCCCTTCCAATTCCTTGGAATGGTATTCCTTGGTTTCCACATTAAACAACCCTATTTTAGCCTTATTGGCTGCTCCTATTGCAGTTACCCTGCCCAGCTTTATGTCGTTTTCCCTGCAGAGCCTGGTTAAGGATTCTATTATCTCCTCCCCTCTTTGTAGCCTAACTACATATTTATCCTTAAATCTTCTATATTCCATTATAAACCCTCCTTTTATTATTATTTCATAGTTTCCTCTATAACCCTCAATGAATTCTTATATGCAAACTTTTCTATCAGTCCGGTACTCCAGCCTGCCTTTTCCAATGCATTAAACAATAATGGCATCTTATGGCAGCTATCAATTTCCAAGTTGCCCTTTATTCCATCCAGGTCCGTCCCTAAAGCTAAAACGTCCTCTCCTCCCACATTCCTTATGTGGTTAAGATGCTTTACCATCATTTCAATGGTGCTGTCTGGCCCCTTTGCATTTTCATTCAGGAATGAAGCACAGAAGTTTAGCCCGACAACTCCCCCTTTTTCGCCTATTATCCTTATCATGTCATCTGTCAGGTTTCTCCTGTGAGGAGAAATGTCCCTTGCGTTGGAATGAGAAGCTATAAAGGGCTTTTTGCTTACGCTTGCCACATCATAGAATCCTCCGTCGGAAAGATGAGAAACATCAACTATGATTCCCAGCTCATTCATATATTCTACTGCTTCCATACCAAAGGGCTTTAACCCTTTATTCATTATTTCAGGGTCGTTGGAATTTGGAAATCCCAGTGAATTTTCATAGTTCCAGGTAAGGGTTATAAGTCTTATACCCATATCATAGTACTTCTTAATCTTCTCCAGCTTCCCGTCAATGCTTCTCCCATCCTCAATGGTTAAAATTGCAGATATCTTATTGTCTTTATGGTTTCTATTTATATCATCTATATTATACGCCATTTGGATGATATGGGAATTTTTCTCCACAGACTCCTTTAAAATATTTACAGCCCTGTCTATGTATTCATCATCTGGGATGGGCTCTATTCCATATTCCTTAAATGTATCCATATCAGGAAGAAATACTGCAAAGAACTGCGCCATTGCATTTCCTTCCTTTAGCCTTTTAAAGTCAACGCTGGTTTTATCATTTGATGCTAAATCTATTTTCTCATTTGACAGCATTACATTCATTAAGGTATCACAGTGTAAGTCAATATACTTCATTTTATCCCTCCGCATGTATTCATCATGTATTTTTTTGTTCAATTTTGAATAACATTATAAATTTTAATAAAAACACTCGATTACTGTTTCGACTATGGAAACTTAAGTTTAGCCATAGTCTGCAAATGTAATCTCGTTGTATTTTTATTAAAATTTGGCTTATCTATCAAATATATGCATTGCACTACTGCCCATAGCTCTTAAACTTCTCAAGCATTAGCTCCATTTCCTTATTAGGTATAATCCTTGGCTCTCCTATGGATTTAGCCCTGTAGTAGAGTTCAGCACAGTATTCCACTTCCTCTGTTATGCTGAAGGCTTCCTTTATATCACGCCCTCCTGTTAACAGCCCGTGATTTGCCAGAAGTACCGCCTTCCTGCCTTCCATTGCCTTATAGGCGTTTTCTGCCAGATTCCTTGTGCCAAAGGTTGCGTATTCAGCACACCTTACATCCATTCCTGCTGATGCCAGCATGTAGTGTACCGGAGGCAAGGATAAGTTCAAACAAGCGATAACCGTTGAATACATTGCATGGGTGTGTATTATTGCGTTAATATCCTCCCTTCTCTCGTAGAATATCCTGTGCATTTCAATTTCAGTGGAAGGCTTTCTATGACCTTCAACTATATTGCCATTTATGTCAATTATAACTATATCCTCAGGCTCAATCTTGAAATAATCCATGCCTGAAGGGCTTATGGCTATCAGTTTTTCATCCCTATTGAATATGCTTAGGTTCCCGCTGGTACCCCTTGTAAGGTTGTATTCAACCAGCTTCCTTCCATATTCAGCAATAAGCCTTCTTTCTTTCTCCATAAGCATAATTTATGCCTCCTTAAGCTTAGGTATGTTTTCAATATATGGTGGCTTTATTATTCCCTTTTCAGTTATTATGCCTGTAATATTTTCATTGGGGGTTACATCAAATGCAGGATTGTAAACCTCTATTCCTTCCGGAGCTATTCTTATATTCTCAATATGGGTTAATTCCATGCTGTCCCTTTCCTCTATAACTATTTCCTCCCCTGATTTAATGTCAAAATCTATGGTGGATACAGGTGCCACTACATAGAAAGGAACATTATATGCCTTTGCAACAACTGATAGCATAAAAGTCCCTATTTTGTTTGCAGTATCTCCATTTAATGCAATTCTATCTGCTCCAACAAGTATGACATCTATCTTTCCATCCCTTATCAGTGTGGCCGCCACGCTATCTGCAATAAGCCTTACGGGAATTCCTTCCATTTTTAGTTCCCAGGCAGTAAGCCTTCCTCCCTGGCACCTTGGCCTGGTTTCATCAGCATATACCATTATATCCTTTCCGCTGTAGAATGCTTCCCTTATGACTCCCAATGCTGTTCCATATCCTGCTGTAGCCAAAGCTCCTGCATTGCAGTGGGTCAGTATTGTGGCTTTTTGGGGTATTATTGCATTTCCATGCTTACCTATGGATTTGTTGGTATTAATATCCTCCTCATATATTCTGTCGGCCTCTTCCTTTATCCTTTGGTATAGCTTATCAAGGGGTAAATCCTTATGTTTTTCCACAGCATTCCTCATTCTCCTAATGGCCCACATCAGGTTTACAGCCGTAGGCCTTGCTCTGTTTAGTATGTTCATAGCCTTGTCCAATTCAGAAAAAAATACATCCCTATCCTCATGAAGAAACTCCTTAGCTGCCAGTACCACTCCGTAAGCTGCAGCAGCCCCAATAGCCGGAGCTCCCCTTACAACCATATCCTTAATGGCAAAATCAACATCTCTATAGGTTTTGCACTGAAATATTTCATAGGATACTGGCAATTTTCTCTGATCTATTAAATAAAGAAAATCATCCTTAAACTCCATGGTTTTTATTTCAGTCATTATATTCCTCCTTTATTCAACTGTCAAATATTATACAATCTATCCACAATAAATTAATTATATCGCCCAAATTATAAAACCTAATATTAGATATGATTGATAACCAATATACATAGCTATATTTGACATTTTTCTTTCTTTTCCTCTTTTTTATTTTATTTTAAAGATAAAAAAATGCCTCCAACTGATAAGGCGTTAAGATAATTAAAAGAATGCCTAAGATTAAATATACTACAATCCCGTATATATTTATACTTCTGTTTAAATTCAGTTTCATAATATTTATGCTTATATACTGACATATAAATGCACTTAATATGTACAGGCCAATGTGAAAAAATGTATTAGATTCCTTACTTACTGTTTCATATATATACCCTACAAGAACTACAAATATGCTCATTGATATTATCCCTGCAGCTTTTGCTATAAAATATGTATATGTTTTATTTCTTAATGCCCAAAACTCAATTAATATAAAAAAAGTCAAGGAAAAGTACCCTAGCTTTAAATGCTCCCATAAGCTTTCATTGACCGGGCTGAAGTATCCAACTATTTTCGAATTTCCTGACCATTCATATGTAAAATGTAAAATGGATCCAACTATAACAATCCAGAAGAATCCAGCTATATGCCATTTTTTTATAATTCCATATGTTTTAAACATAATATCACCTCATTGATATTATGCTCCTTAAAAATAAAAAAATGTGGATAGAAGAAACAAAATCTCTTCTCTTATCCACATTTTTTATTACTTATTCAATGAAAACTGTATTCTTTATATACCTACACTCCTAAATCCCTTTCCCGTTACTTCCACAACATCATTTATGGTAAGAAATGCCATTGGATCTATTTCTTCCACTATAGCTTTAAGCTTTGCGGTTTCCCTTGATGTTACTATGCAGTATATTACCTTTTTGTTTTCATGGGTGTAGGCGCCTATACCTTCCAGGAAGGTTACACCTCTGTTTAGCCTTGTAAGTATTGCTTCTGCAACCAGATCAGATTTTTCCGATACTATAATTACATTCTTCTTTACATTTAATCCTATCTGTACCTTATCCAAAACGCTATAGCCTATATACATGGCTATTAACGTATACATTGCAGATTTATATCCAAACAGTAAGGATGAAAGGGATACTATTATCGTATTTGCCATCATAAGACCAGTGCCTATATTTAGATTATACTTTTTCTTCAGTATTGCAGCTATTATATCAAATCCTCCCTGGGATACCCTGTTTCTAAACATAATTCCCATTCCAATTCCATTGAATATGCCTCCAAATACCGAAGCCAATATTATATCATCAACTATAAAGTATCTGCCTAATTCTTTTGTTAAGGTCAATATGGAGGAGTAAATAAGCATGGATATAAATGCATAAAAGGTAAATTCCCTGTCTACCATCTTTGAACCTAACAGAAATATTGGAATGTTGAGAAGGAATACAGATATACCTGCAGGCAACCCTGTAAGATACTGGATGATTATTCCAATTCCTCCTACACCGCCACTTAAAAGCCTGTTTGGTATGAAAAACACATTAAAGGCTATTGAACATAACAGGTTCCCTGTTATAATGAATACAAGCTTTGTCATCAACTCTTTTGTGCTTATTCTCTTGGAAAATTCCTTTGCCATTATTATCCCCTTTACAATATATTTTTGTTCTCAATACAATATAACAAATATAGAATAAATTAGCAATACCATGAATAGAAACATCTATCATGGTATTGCTGTTTATAGGCAAAGGGGGTATTGTGTTTATTTTAATTATTTCCAGGGCTTTGAATACATCAAATAGCCATAATCGGCATATTGTAGAGGGAGATTTATAATTCTCTTGTTAGCTGTATCCAAACACCCTTTGGAAATACATATATACCTCAACCTAATTGTTCTTCAGGTAATCTGCCATCAATAGACCACATTCAAGCTGAATGCTTATCAGCTTTTTAATGGGTATTACTTCATAGTCAATTTCCTTTTCAAGATAATCGCTTAGCTCCTTTAACCTGGACAGAGATTTATTGAAGGCTTCTTCCAATTTAGCTTTCTTTTCCGGATTGTCTTCATTGTTTTTCCTCATATTCTCAAGCTCCATCTCATTGGCTCTTACCAATAACCCATAAGACAGCATCTTATAGAATTTAGCAACCAGCAGGTTGTCAAATTTCTCAGCTACTGTTGCAGCTCTGTTGTAATCCGGATTTTCGCTTATCATCTTTCTTGTAGCTTCATTGCTTTCCTTATTGTTTGTAAATGCCTCAAGCGCCAATTTAAAAGGATTTTTATCATTCATATATTCAATGGTGCTGTTTAATGTGCTTCTAATAAACTCATCTGCTTCCTCTGAAAATTCCAGGCTTTCCAGTACTGCATCCTTTCTTGACATATCCGATTCAGACATGTCGTTTATCCTCTTGTCATAGAAATATGGCAGCTCTGTCAGCAACGTAAAGGAATTGCATAATTCATAAGCATAATCTGCGCTACAGGTTCCGCATTTTATTTGCTCTTCCGGATTCTTTACTCCATATTGCTCAAGATAGTCATAGTCCTGACGGATTCCCAAGCTCTGGTATATTGCAGGAGCAAATGCCACACAATATGGAGCTTCAGGTTCCCCAAGGTTTAGAGGAACTCCCTGCTTTTTGGCTGCATTTTTCATAGCCTCATAAACTTCAGGCGTCTCCCATGTTATATACCAGTAAACTCCACCAAATCCTGCATTGTGAAGTGAATATATGAATTTTGGCCTAATATCATCTATTAATTTCATCATAGCCCTGGTTTCAGGTATAGGGTTGTGGAAATGCAGATTCTTGTAATCTATTGGGAAGGTCCAGTCAACCTGTTGATGACCTGCTGGCCTGAAGAAATTCCTGGCATAATTATACAGCGTAAAGGGTCCCTTGAACCAGTTTTTATTTAGCTTAGTTCCATCAGCATCCCAGGATTTTACTATATACCAGGTATAGTCCAGCTCTTCCCTTAGCTCTTTGTTTTCAGCAAGCTCCCTAGAAAAATACTCAAGAAGCATTGCACCTATTGGCTCATTGGGATGTGGACACCCGAACATAAGGGCATTATTTGAACCATTGCCAATCTTTAAACAGTACAATGGGTGATTATTCCTTGTTCTGCCTATTTCAAACAGCTTAACCACATCAGGATATTCTTCAGCAAGCTTTTTGCTGTTTTCATCCATTTCGTCAACTGTCAGAAAGACCTTGTAATCTGGTATTCTGTTTATTACATCTTCAAATAGCCTTTTCATTCTCTCGCCTCCTAAAACAGAAGCTAATTGCATATAAAATATGCAATTAGCCTATTTTGTTATTCTGCTATGTCAGTAAATGTGTATTCTGCCCAGCCCCATTTGCCTGTTCCATCTATAGGCAGATTTATGAATTTAGCGTTGTTTGCATCATATGCAGCATATGCTACCAGTGGTATATAAGGTATTTCTTCAGCAAGTATTGCCTGAGCTTGTTTGTATAGCTTAGCTCTTTCTTTCATATCTCCAATTGTAATAGCTTTCAAACATAGCTCATCAAATTCAGCATTGCTGTAATTTCCTAAGTTACCTGCCTGACCTGTTCCTAACCTTTTATATAAAGCATGTGGGTCTGGTCCCATGAATCCACCTTGCATTTCAAGCATGAAGTCTCTTTGTACTGCAACTTTTTGATCCCAGGCATTGTACTCATGAACCTGTACTGTTAATTCTATTCCGGCTTGTGCCAATGTTGCAGCTATAAGCTTTGCAGTATCTGGATATCCGTAACCTTCAAATACATCTATAGTAAGCCCTCTAACATAGAATCCGTCTGCATCCTGTACGTATCCTGCTTCTTCCAGTATCCTTCTTGCTTCCTCTATATTGAATTTAGGAGCTGTATCTTCGCTGTTTGTTGCCCATTCGATTAATGAAGGATAATAGTTATATTCTGGTTTTTGTATTCCATTGAATATCTTTTCAGATATCTCTTCTCTGTTTATTGCAGTAGCTATGGCTCTTCTCAGGTTTACATCCTTTAATGTCTCATTATCCATGTTAAATATAATCCTCATAGGTGATGGATATTCGTTTATTTCCATTCTGATATTTGGATTTGCCATTAATTCGTCAACATTTGCTGCAGGTACAGCTTCCAGTACGTCTATTTCTCCGTTTACAAGAGCCTGAACAGCTGTAGACTCGTCAGGAATTATTGAGAATATCAGCTTGTCCAGTTTTGGTCTTCCTTCATGGTAATCATCATTAGCAACCAAAGTTACGCTTTCTCCCTGTTTATGCTCTACAAATTTAAATGGTCCGGAGCCTATTGGTTGTTTTGCAGCTGGGTTATCTTCCCAAGGCTGTCCGTTGTTGTATATATGCTCTGGAAGTATGAAAGTAGCATACCATCCCAAATCTGCTATAAAGGAAACGTCAGGCTGCACCATATTGAAAACTACAGTATAGTCATCTGGAGTTTCTATGGAATCCACTAACTGTAACCTTGTTGACATATAATAAGTTGGGTTACCCTTTATATAGTCAAAAGTATATTTTACGTCCTTGCTGGTAACCTTTTCTCCGTCATGCCAGTGTACATCATCTCTTAAGTGGAAAGTAATAGCCAGACCATCTTCACTTACTTCCCAATCAGTAGCCAAATCAGGTATTACCTGCTTGCTTGCATCCAGCTTAACAAGCCTGTTAAACAGGTTCTGTACAATAGGATATGCATTGTCATCTGCCAATGTGTCAGGGTTAAAGGACATTGGATCGCCTATAAGCCTAACAATTAATGTCTTTTCTCCTCCTCCGCTGTTTTCATTTCCGCCAGTGGCCTGGTCTTTATTGCCACCACATCCTACAGCAAAAACTGCAATTAAAGTTAAAATTGAAACCAGTAAGAACAGTTTTCTTTTCATTATTTACCCTCCTTGTCAATTTAATATAATCTATCACAAGCTACCTTATGACCTCCTCCTACATCATGGGTAGCTGGATATTCCTTGAAGCATTCCTTGCTTGCCTTGAAACACCTTGAGGCAAAATAGCATCCTGGACCCGGGTTTATAGGCGTAGGTGGCTCACCTTCAACCTTTATCTTGTCCATAATCTCATCAGGGTCAATGGAACCGCAGTTGGAAATAAGGGCCTGAGTATATGGATGTCTTGGATTGCTGATAACCTCATCTGCCTCTCCATATTCAACTATTCTCCCCAAATACATAACTGCAACCTTGTCAGAAATATATCTGGTTAAGGAAATATCATGGCTTATGAATATAACTGCAGCATCCTTTTCTCTGCTAAGCTTAAGAAGCATGTTGATTATCTCTGCCCTTACGGATACGTCCAGCATGGATACAGGCTCATCAGCAATTACGAATTTTGGCTCAACTAGCATTGCCCTCAAAATGGATATCCTCTGCAGCTGCCCTCCGGACAGCTCATGGGGATACCTTCTTGCTATTTCCTCTGCAGGATGAAGACCTCCCGATTCCAGTGCTTCCAGTATTATCTTCTTCCTTTCATCCTTATCCTTTCCTATGGAATGGATGTTTAAGGGCCTCATAAGAATTTCCTCTATTGTATCCCTAGGAGTAAAGGAATCATAGGGATTCTGGAATACAATCTGTACCAGCCTTCTAAATGCCTTAGGGTCCTTTTTCAATAGATTACCTGTAGATTCGCCTTCTATGTATACATCACCACCCGTTGGGTTCTCAAGCCTTGCAAGAATCCTTCCCAATGTAGACTTTCCGCATCCTGATTCTCCAATTATTCCAAGTATCTCCCCTCTATCCATGTTGATGGAAACTCCGTCAACTGCCTTTACATACCTTTTTTCTCCGGAAAATACCCTGTTGCCTTTTGCCGGATACCACATGGATACATTGTCTATGCATATAAATGAGTCATTTTTCATCTACCTTTCACCTCCATACAGGTGGCATCTTACGGTCCTTCCGTTTTCCATCTCTATAACAGGCGGCTTTTTCTGGCATATATCCATTGCACTGCTGCATCTTGGAGCAAAAATACAGCCTTCGTATTTCTTTGACAAATCTGGCAGGAAACCTCCTATGCTCTGCAGCTTTTCCTTTTTGCCCTTAAGGGATGGAAATGATGCCATAAGCCCTTTGGTATATGGATGCATGGGTTTTTTCAAAACATCCTTGACATATCCCAATTCCATAATCTCTCCTGCATACATTACGGCAACCTTGTTACAGGAGGTGGCAACTACTGACATATCATGGGTTATCATTATTCTGGTCATGTCCATCTCCTTTTCCATCTTGACAACCTCGTCAAGTATCTGCCCCTGGGTTACTACGTCCAGTGCTGTAGTAGCTTCGTCCATTATGAGGAGCTTTGGATTGTTAATAAGGCTTATTGCAATGGAAACCCTCTGAAGCATGCCTCCTGACAGCTCGTGAGGATACAGATTATATACTCTATCTGACAGGTTTACCAGCTTAAGCAAATGGATAAACCTTTCAGCTATTTCCTCTCTTGTTGCCTTTGGGTTATGGACTCTATATATATCCTCCACCTGGGTCCTTATCCTATGAACAGGAGAAAGGGAATTCATGGATTTCTGAAATACAACACTCAGCTCTTTCCATCTGAGTTTTTTAAGCTCCTCTTCAGACAGCTTCACCAGATCCTTCCCGAGAAAATATGCACTGCCTGATATTTCAGTGCTTTTTTCAGGCAAAAGCCTTAAAAGTGCCATTGCCATAGTTGATTTTCCTGAGCCTGATTCTCCTACAATGCCTAAGGAATCCCCTCTGTTTATGCTGAAATTTGCATCCTTTACTGCATATACTTTCTTGTATTTATTCACATATGTAACATTGAAGTTCCTTACATCAAGAATAACATTGTCCATATTTTACACCCCTTTTCCCTTGGAACGCTTAGGGTTCATCACATGGTTCAGTCCATCTCCCAAGAGATAGAATATGGTTACTGTTATTACAATTGCAATGCCGGCAAATGTTGCAATCCACCATGCACTTGTAAGGTATGCCTTTCCATCATATATCATCTGACCCCAGCTTATTATATTGGGATCCCCCAGCCCCAGAAAGCTTAATCCTGCTTCAGTAAGTATTGCATTTGACATTCCTACTGTGGTATTAGCAATAACCGGAAATACTCCGTTTGGTATTATGTATTTAAACAGTATCTGCAATCTTGATTCACCCATGGCTGTGGCAGCTTTTACAAAGGTCCTTTCCCTTAATGATAGTGCCTGTGCCCTCATAAGCTTTGCATTGCTTGGCCAGGTGGTTATTCCTATTACCACCATTACGTTGTATATGCTGTTTCCAAATAAGGCTATTATTAAAAGTATCAAAAAGAATGTAGGAAGCATCATGAATATATTGATGAACTCAGAGATGGCTCTGTCTACTTGTCCGCCAAAATAACCTGCAACTCCTCCTATCAGCATTCCCAGTATTCCTGATATAAAAGCCGATATTACAGCAACCTTCAAAGAAGTCCTGGTACCATGTATAATCATGCTGAATATATCCTGCCCCATTTTATTGGTTCCAAGCAAATGGCCATTTTCCCCTAATTTGTTTAATACGTCAGGGCCATAGTAATAAGGGTCCTCAGGTGCAATTACAGGTGCTAATACTGCAACCAGAAGCAGGAATATTAGCCCTAAAATCCCAAATAAAAGCTGTTTGTCATTTACTATTGTTCTAATCATAATAAAACCTCCTAGTACCTGATTCTTGGATCAAGTATTGCATATACTATATCTACCACTATCATTACTACTGCAATTGACACTGACATTATAAGGTATATGCCCATTAATGTTGGGTAATCCCTCTGGTTAATTGCCGTTAATACCAGCCTGCCTGTTCCGGGCCATGCAAAAACTGTTTCAATGAGGGATACGCCAGTAATAAGATAGGCCAAGGATATGCCAAATATTGTTACAGTAGGCAGTATTGCATTTCTGAATATATACTTGTTGAATATCTTCTTTTCACTCATTCCTGTGGCTCTGAGAGTAAGTATGTAGTCCTCGTTGGTTACCTGTAGTACTGAAGATTTTGCTATTCTGTAATACATGGGTATTTCAATGAGAACCAGAGTGCCTACTGGAAGTATCATATGCTTAATAACATCCAAAACATAAGCCATGCCTGTATATGAAGCTCTTGCATCGTTCATTCCATATGTAGGCAGTATATTTAGCACTGTTGAAAATATAATAATGAGCATAAGCCCAAGCCAAAAGCTTGGCATTGAGTTCAATATATATGAAAATCCGGAAAACAGCACATCAATAAATGTTCCTTCCTTCCTTGCAGCAACAATTCCCATGGCAGTTCCTATAATCAGGGATAATACCCCTGAAGTCAAAACCAGAAGGATTGTAGCAGGGAGCTTTTCAGCAATCATGTCAGCAACCGGTCTGTTATATATGATGGAGATTCCCAAATCCCCTCTCATGGCAGTCTTAAGATAGCTAAAGAACTGTATATGCAGCGGTTTATTAAGTCCGTATTTTTCTTCCAAGGCTGCCCTTAAAACCGGGTCATCAGATTCCTTACCCATAAGGGTCTTAATTGGATCACCAGGTGCCAGATTTATTATCAGGAAATTGATTACAAAAGCTATAACAATGGTTAACAGTCCAGTTAACAGTCTTTTAACTAAATATTTCCTCATTTAACTTCCTCCCCTTCCAAAGAAAAAACCATTAATATGAACACGTTCACATTCGAGTTATTTTTATGATATAATAATGATTAATAAATGTCAATTATTATTTGGAATATTAAAACTTTTTACTTTTAATTTTATATTCAAACTGCTATAATTGGATTTGCAGTGTATACATAATAGCAATGTGCTTATTGCTAATTTTTAAGGAGGTAGGCATGCCTAGAAAAACCTTTTTTAACCTGCCCATAGATAAAAAGCATAGAATAGTCGATGCTGCATATGATTTGTTTATCGAAAATGACTACAAGGATGTGAATATTCGCAAAATCACTAGAAAAGCAGGAATATCCATAGGCAGCTTTTATCAGTATTTTTATGACAAGGACGATTTGTATTTATATTTGATAGCAGAAATAGAAAAGAAGGTATATGATGAATATAAAAAGAAGGCTGGAAAGTTTCTAACAGATGAAATAGTAATTCCCGTTGAAGAAATATGCACTCCTAAGGAGATAGAGTTTGCCAACACCTGGGACAATGCTCCAACAGAGGTTAAGGTAAAGTTTTACTTTGGTGAATATGCCAAGGAAATGAACAGAATAGTATGGGACGAGCTTGTGGAATTGAAGGAATCCGGCAGACTGGTTGAAGGTGTGGACCTGGAATTTGTATTTCACCTATATGTGACTTGCATGTTCAATATATTGATGTATTTCAAAGAAAAAAATATAACAGATGAGAAAGAAAGGTTCTATTTCAAGAGAAAATTCTATATGGAATGGTTTGTCAACAGGTTAATTAAAAAATAGTGGACAACTATTTGCTTTGTCCACTATTGACCGCTACCTCTATGGCAATGGTTAACCCTTCTACTATAAGGTCTAGAGACATACACGGCATATTTGGCTTATCTATTACCTGCTCAGGCAAAAATGGTATATGTATAAATCCTCCCATCATATTTGGATATTTCTTATTTATATTGTACAACAGCCCATACATCAGATGGTTGCATACATAAGTTCCGGCTGTATTGGATACCTCTGCAGGAATATTTCTGTCATTCAGCTCCTTAACAATTTTCTTTATAGGCAATCTGGCAAAATAAGCAGTATCTCCATCTTCAAATATGATTTCATCAACAGGCTGATAGCCTTCATTGTCAGGAATTCTTCCATCGCTTATATTAATAGCTACCCTTTCAACACTTATTCTGTTTCTTCCACCTGCCTGGCCAACACAAATAGTAATATCCGGCTTTTCATCTTCCAAGATTTTTTCCAGTTTCCTGATGGATTTATTAAAAACAGTTGGAATCTCAGCTTTTATTATATCTGCTCCTGCTATTTTATCACTTAGCCTTTTAACTGCCTCAATTGAAGGATTGACCCTTTCTCCTCCAAAGGGCTCAAATCCTGTAACTAATACCTTCATATAAAACCCCCTCAAGTTTTATTATATCACCTAAATATAAATGTTACCATAATATGACCTACCTAATGCTTTATCCATTAATATAATCCTGCTAGATTTTCTTTGTAGAAATAAAAAATAAAACTTCATACTAATTCTCAGACCATTAAAAAGGAAGACTAGCTTTTTTGTAAACTGCTTTTAGCCTTCCTTCTAAATGATGTTAATCTATATTAATCATCTTAAACTCCCTAACCTGATCCCTAATTGCTGTTTCAGTAGGAATCCTTTCAATGCTTGAAGCCCCAAAGAATCCAACTACTCCTTTTGTTCTTTCTATTACATATTTTGCATCCTCTGGCATTGCAATAGGACCTCCATGGCAAATAACCATAATATCTGGATTTACTGATTTACCTGCATCACATATTTCCTGAACTCTCTTTACAGCATCATCTAAGGATAAAGCTGTTTTTGCACCTATGGTACCTTTAGTAGTTAATCCCATGTGAGCTACTAATATATCAGCCCCTGCTTCAGCCATCTTCCTAGCTTGAATAGTATCGAATACATAAGGAGTAGTAAGCATATCCAATTGGTGAGCCTTTTTAATCATGTCAACCTCAAGGTCGTATCCCATACCAGTTTCCTCAAGGTTCTGCCTAAAAACTCCATCTATTAATCCAACAGTTGGGAAATTCTGTACTCCAGCAAATCCCATATCCTTTAACTGCTTCAGGAATTTATCCATAACCCTGAATGGATCAGTACCGCAGACTCCAGCAAGTACAGGAGTATTTTTAACTATTGGCAATACTTCATTGCCCATTTCCACCACTATTTTATTTGCATCTCCATATGGAAGAAGTCCTGCTAAGGAACCCCGTCCTGCCATTCTATACCTTCCTGAATTGTAAATAATTATAAGGTCAACTCCTCCTGCTTCTGCACTCTTTGCAGATATGCCGGTACCTGCACCAGCGCCTACTATTATATTTCCTTTTGCTACTTCATCTTTTAATCTTTTTAGTATTTCCTTCCTTGTCATATCCATATATAGCACTCCTTTCAGTCTATTTACTGGATTTAATTAGTTCCACTAACTTCTTGGCAGCAGTTAATGCAAAATCCCTATGATTTATATCCAAATCCATTTCAATTAGCTCAACTTTACTTCTGTCTATATTCTTTCTTAGTATGTCAAAAAGGGTTTTATCTTCCTCTGGTCCATAAAAAGGCCCTCCTTCCACATCTATCATGGAAACACCTTTTAAAGGCAGCATCAATGCTGTTGGCCCTTTGGTATTATTCAGCTTTTCTGCTATTATCTCACCTAATTTTCTGTTCTCTTCTACAGTAGTCCTCATAAGGGTTACTGTAGGATTATGCTTATATAGCTTTCTTCCCTTAAACTTTTCAGGAACTGTATCAATAGGGCCGAAATTCACCATATCCAATGCTCCAACGGATACAACCTGCGGTATTCCCATTTTTGCTGCTGCTTCCAGACGATTTGGGCCTGCTGACAATACTCCCCCCACCAGTTCATCACACCACTCTGTTGTAGTTAAATCAAGTACTCCTACAAAATATCCATCCTCTATAAGCCTTTCCATGGTTTTCCCGCCTGTACCTGTAGCATGAAATACTAAAACTTCGTATCCTAATGATTCCAGATATCCTCTGGCAGTATCTACGCAGGGAGTAGTAACCCCAAACATTGTAGCAGCAATTAAAGGTTTCTTCTCCAGCTTTTCTTCATGCTCAAATTTTACCATACCTGCAATGGCCAGTGCTGCATTTGTAAGTATTTTTGTTGATATTGAGTTAAGACCAGATACATCCACTATTGAAGGGAACATTATTATGTCACTTGTTCCAACATATTGTTCAGTATTTCCTGAAGCTACAGTAGAAACCATTACCTTTGGAACTCCTATTGGTAAGGCTCTCATGGCAGGAGTTGCCAAAGAAGTACCACCACTTCCTCCAATAGATATTATTCCATCAAATTTGCCCTCTTTATATAGTCTGGGGACTATCTTTTCCATAGCCTTTGACATCACTTCAGTGGCTAATGCCCTATCCTTCTTTGCAGCAATCTTCTTAATATCTTCTCCTATTTCTGCTGCAACTAACTCATTTGATACATCTGTTGGTGTTAAAGGCTCAAAAACACCGCAGTGAATTGTAAAAGTATTAAGCCCTAAGCTTTTAAGCACTTCTTTAACATAGGAAAGCTCATTGCCTTTGGAATCAAAAGTACCTGCAATAGCTATGGTTTTCAATAGGCATCTTCCTTTCATATTTGTCAGAATAGTTACATTTTATTGTTTCCAATACCTATATATTTATGAGAGTTTCTAATATATTGTTTCTTCCTTTATTGAACTCATTAACCCCAGAAAATATATAAAGCCTATCCTGATTCAGTTTCAGGATAGGCTCTAATAATAACTAATAAGCATATGCATCAGATTGTTTTTCCTTCAATTCTGTCAAAAACTTAACGGTATTATCAAGCAATTCCCTTTCAAATTCATAGGAGGAATAGCAGTGGTCTGCTCCTTCAACAAAGTGGATAGTGCTGTTTGGAAACACCTTATTATAGCAGTATGCATTGACATATAGAACGTCCATGTCTTCAGTGCCATGTATTATCAGTACCGGATTATGATAGTCCCTGGCATACTGCAATGGGTCTGAATCCAGTAACTCATCAAAGAACTTCGGACCTACCACATCACCAAGATAATCCACATGTTCCCCTTCTATTCCTTTAATAAAACTTTCACGACCAAATATGTGGTAGAAGTTCCAGAATGGATTTGAAACTGGTGACCACAATACTAAACCATCACATTGGCATTTGGAGGCCAGAATGGAGGCAACACATCCTCCCATGCTGAACCCCACAATATATAGCCTTCTTACGTCATAGTTATTCTTCAGGTATTCAATTACATTTAATCCATCTTCAACCTCACCCATAATTGTCATGTCTTCAAAATCTCCATCGCTGTCTCCCGAGCCTACGAAATCAAATCTCATTACTGTAAATCCTTTCTTCGCCAGCCTTTCCGACAGCTTTCTGAACATCCTGTGAGGCTCTATTTTTGTGCCTACAAATCCGTGAATTAATATGACAAAATCCTTTCCTATCTCCTCTTTGTCATCGTACTCCAATATGCCCAGCATCCTATAACCTCTACTTTCAATCCACAGGCTATTCTGCATAGTATTCCTCCTCACTGAACTGATACCCGTATATAGGGAACTTTCTGCACAATTGGCTGACTCTATCAGCCACATCCTCTTTAATCCTTTCATTTCCCATATTGCTCAATGTAATATCAATTAGCTCCGAAATCTCTTTTACCTCTTCCTCCTTCATTCCCCTTGTAGTAATTGCAGATGTGCCTATTCTAATTCCGCTTGTAATAACAGGGGTTTCCGGATCAAAGGGTATCATGTTCTTATTGACTGTAATGCCTACTTCATTTAAGGCTTCCTCTGCCATCTTGCCTGTCAGTCCCTTATTTCTCAAGTCCACTAAGAACAGGTGGGTATCAGTTCCTCCCGTTACAATCCTGTATCCCTTATCCTTGAGAATTTCAGCCATGAGCCTGGAATTATCCAATACTTGCTTAATATAGGCTTTAAACTCCTCCTTCATGGCTTCCTTAAAGCAGACTGCCTTTCCTGCTATTGTATTCATCTGGGGACCTCCCTGTATTCCAGGAAAAATTGCTTTGTCGATTTTGGGTCCGTATTCCTTTTTGCATAATATGAATCCACCTCTGGCACCTCTTATGGTCTTGGTGGTCGTACTGGTAACAAAGTCTGCATATTCCACAGGATTTGGATGATATCCTGCAGCAACCAGTCCGGATATATGGGACATATCCACCATCAGATAGGCTCCAGTTTCATCTGCTATTTCCCTGAATATGCTATAATCTATAATCCTGGAATATGAACTTGTACCTGCAACTATCATCTTTGGCCTGTATTTTAATGCAAGGCTTCTAACTTCATCATAGTCTATTGTTTCAGTGTCCTTCCTGACCCCGTATCCTATGCAGTTGAAAAACATGCCTGAAATATTAACCCTGCTGCCATGGGATAAATGGCCTCCATGGTCCAGCTTCATTCCCAGTATGGTATCCCCTGGCTTTAGCATTGCAATATATACAGCCATATTTGCATTTACTCCTGAATGGGGCTGAACATTTGCATATTCAGCATTAAAAAGCTTCTTCGCCCTATCTATGGCTATGGACTCCACCATATCCACATATTCGCATCCTGAATGGTAGCGATTTCCCGGATAGCCTTCGGCATATTTATTTGTAAGTATTGACCCTTGGGCTTCCATTACAAGTTCGCTTACAAAATTTTCGGAAGCGATAAGTTCAATTTTTCTATTCTGCCTTTCAAGTTCCAGCTCAATAGCCCTGTAAATTTCAGGGTCCTCAGTCATCAACCTATTCATCCTATCACCTCATATGTTGACTGCATTCAGCTATTTTGACTTATTCTTTGATAAAGCATATTCAGGGTTGCTGAAATACTCGTTTGTCTTATTGATGACAACCTTCAGCATCAATAAGAGACATAATATCTTTTTCTTGACTACAATCCAACTTTATGTTAGTTTATTAATGTACAGAGGATATGGCCTATAATCAAATATAGATTATATCACTCATATAAGCTCGCAAATCTGGTGCGAGAGTTTCTACGTGGCAACCATAATTGCCTACGCTATGGGTGTTCAAAATACTGTTATATAGTCTAACCTGTTTAGATTAGGCTATATATGTGCTTTTCAGCGGTTGATTGAACACTATCAATCGCTTTTTTTAGTTCCTGAATCCCTTTTCTTTGCCCAAGGTGACTATAATGGTTGCGAATTAGCCATAATTATTAGTAGAAACGGTTTAATCTAATGTTATTATGAAATATTAAAATCTAAAATAGGAGGGGCAAATATGGAAAATTTTTTCAAACTTAAGGAAAATGGCACAAATGTACGTACAGAAATACTTGCAGGACTTACTACATTCTTTGCAATGGCTTATATTATAATGGTAAACCCTGCAATGCTATCACTGACCGGTATGCCTTATGGTGCAGTGTTTTTGGCAACCATTCTTGCATCTGTAATTGGAACTCTTTTCATGGGGCTGGTTGCTAATGTTCCTTATGCCTTGGCACCTGGAATGGGGCTTAATGCATTCTTTGTATTTACAGTAGTCTTTGGACTTGGATTCACTTGGGAAGAAGCCCTTGCCATGGTATTTGTATGCGGTGTTATCAATGTACTGATAACTGTGACAAAAATAAGAAAGCTAATCATAAAGTCAATCCCTGAAAGCCTGCAAAATGCAATAGGCGGAGGAATAGGCATATTTATAGCCTACATCGGCATTAAAAGCGCAGGACTTTTGAAATTCACCTCTGACCCTGGAACTTATGAACTCCTTGACAGCGGAACAGTTATTGCAAGCTCTGCTGCAGTTCCTGAAATCGTCCCTTTCAACACCCCTAGCGTATTGCTGGCAATATTCGGAATCATATTTACAACTATTCTTCTTGTTGGTAAAGTAAAAGGAGCTATATTTATAGGCATTATTGTATCTACTCTTCTAGGCATTCCTTTGGGAGTAACACACCTTGGTGCTTCTGTAAGCTTTGCAGAAGCTTGGGCTCAGCTTCCAGAAACAATGTTTGCAGCCTTTGGAAATCCCGGACTTATATCATTATTCAGCGATCCAGCCAGAATACCATTGGTTTTAATGACCATATTTGCATTTAGCTTATCAGACACGTTTGATACAATTGGTACCTTCATAGGAACAGGACGCAAAACAGGCATCTTTTCAGCAGAAGATATAAAAGCCCTGGAATCAAGCTCAGGATTCAAGTCAAAAATGGATAAGGCTCTATTTGCAGATTCTGTAGGTACTTCCATTGGTGCAATCTTCGGTACTTCAAACACTACAACATATGTGGAAAGTGCAGCAGGAATTGGAGCAGGCGGACGTACAGGCTTAACAAGTGTAGTTGTAGCAATTCTGTTTGCCTTAAGCGCATTCTTCGTTCCTGTAATAAGTGCCATACCTTCAGCAGCAACTGCTCCAGCATTAATAGTGGTAGGTATTATGATGCTTTCTGCATTTAAGGAAATAAACTGGACAGATCTGGATGAAGCAATTCCTGCTTTCTTTGCTGGAATATTCATGGCACTATGCTACAGCATTTCCTATGGTATAGCCACAGGATTTATATTCTACTGTATAGTTAAGCTGTTTAAAGGCGAAGCAAAAGATATTAACCCTGTACTATGGGTATCAACAGGCTTATTCATATTGAACTTCATACTTCTTGCAGTTAAATTCTAGCGGATTCACAAAAAAAGGATAAACAAAAAATATATTAAACAGCCAAAGCTATAATCCCTCTTAGCTTTGGCTGTTTACCTTTTTTGAAGCTTTATATAGTTCTTCGACAACATATTTCCCGGAAAATAATTATTATAATTGTATTTTGTCAGATTCATCATTATATGGCACTATATGATGAAAACTGTTTAAGGCATTTTGTCAACTTTACTCATAAGCACATCCAATTGTTCCTTTATCTTTAAGTTTCTTAATGGCTTCCCGTGGCTTGGAAGCAATATGGCAGGTTCCAAGGATTTTAAGTACATTATGGACTCCTTTGCCTTTCCCCAGTCCTCAGTCATATAATTGGGAGGGCCTGAAATTTCTTCTTTTTTCGTGATTACTGACCACATGGATTCCTGCTTTATTGTGGAAATGGCATCTCCTGCTATTAAGACCCTATCCAATTCCTTGAACAGTGAAATATGCCCTCTAGTATGCCCCGGTGTATGTATCCACCTCCAGCCGGGCATTCCTGGTATTTTCCCATCCTGAGGAAGGATAACTACCCTATGGCTTATATCTATACCGGTATGAGGAAAGCTTGGGCTCATTTGAGCTATTTCTTCTCCTTGATTAGGGTTACCTAATGGATAGTCCATTTTCCCCGTAACATAAGGAAGCTCCAGTTCATGTACATAAACAGGAACATTCCAGTGTTCTGATAGCTTAATTACCGAACCTACATGGTCAAAATGCCCGTGGGTCAGCACAATACACTGAGGTCTTGCATCCCTGCCATAGTATTTCTTTACAGTTTCCAATATAAAATTATAGGAATTCTCCAATCCGGTATCCACCAGCACAAATTCCTTTCCATCGGAAAGGGGATCTCCAACTAAAAAGGCATTGACTGCAGCAAAGTCAAGAAGCGTTACTTCTGGAGTTACCTGTTCTGCACTTGCAGTCATAAAAGATAATATTTCCAGCAATTTGTTTCCCAATATTAAAACCTCCATTTTCAAATAACATATTACTGTAGATAAATAATACAAATTCAATAAAACCTTTATTCAATATTAGTAGAAATGCAATCGATTACGGTTTCGACTATGGAAACTTAAAATCTCATTGTATTTTTACTAAATATATTAGAATTATTATCTAAAGTATTTGTAAAATGTTATCTATAGTATTTGTAAAATGGAGGCTATTATTCTTTTGAGATTAAATAAGGGAAATTGCCAGCTTTATTCCAAAAAATATTATTATTGCACCGCATATTATATTTATCCATTTAATAACCCTGTTGTTTATCTTTGCCTTAAATAAGGACATAATGGTAGTCAGTGAGGTAAACCATAAAAACGAAGCCATACAAAACCCTAATATAAAATATATCTTATACTTTTCAGGAACATATGCATTATATCCACCCAATAACAAAGATCCATCTATTATGGCCTGTGGATTCAGCCATGTTACAGTAAACGTATCCCTTACTATTTTAAAATAGTCCTTTTCCAGCTTTACTTCCTTTGTAATATCAGGAGAGGACTTAATTATTCCATATCCTATGTATATTACAACTATGCTCCCTATTATTATCATTGCATTCTTAAGAAAAGGCACCTTATCCAGCAAAAGCCCTATTCCAAAAAAGCAGGCCAAAGCCAGGGATATGTCGAAGAATATGGTTGTAAATGCAACCCTATAGGCCTTCAGCCTTTCTTCCCTCAGTGCTGAGTTTATGACGTACAGGTTTTGCATGCCAATAGGCGCCACATATCCAAATCCTAATACCAGTCCTTGAAGTAAAAATTCCAAATCAATTCCCCCTTCTACTATGTTGTCCTTATTAATAATAACAAAATCTAGGCTATTATTCTAGCCTAGATTTTGTTATTCGTTAATTCCTATTTTGCAGCTTTTTTAATCTTATCCTCATAGAATAGGCTGAAGGATGGGTCTACCTTTCCTATTCCAAGATATCTTGCCTTGTAGTCCTTTAAGAGCTTAAAGTAAGTTGGGCTTAAGATTAATATTACTATGACGTTTATAAATGTCGGTATTGCTGATGTAACATCTGCAAAATTCCATACAGTTGCTCCAGGAAGCCCTCTTGTTACTGCCAATATTACCATTAAATATCCAGGCAGTGGATAGGTATATTTATATATCTTCAGTATTAATTCCTTTGCAGCAACATTTTCCTTAAATAAATGTCTCAACAGTATTTCGTAGTATGCATACCATCCACCAGTTGTAGTCAAGCCAAATAGGAATACTCCTAATGCTATTATAATACGTCCTAAAGAACCTACTCCTGTCTCAAATGCGGTCAACGTCAATGTTGCACCATCAAGTCCAGAAGACCATTGTCCAGTAACTATTATTACTAGAGCTGTAATTGAACATACTAATATTGTATCAACAAATACCTCAAAGCTACCCCATAAACCTTGCTTTATTGGGTGGTCTGTCCTAGCTGTTGAGTGAATCATTGGAGATGTACCCCAACCAGCTTCGTTACTATATACTGAACGGGCAATACCCATTCTAATTACTTGAGAAACAGCTGCACCAGCAAATCCACCAACTGCTGCAGTTCCTGTAAATGCACTCTTGAATATCAATGCAAATGCACTTGGTAATGCAGCTATATTCTTTACTACGATAAATAATCCTGCAACTATATAGAACAAACACATTACAGGTACAAGTCTACCAGCTATCCTTCCCAGTCCTGGAATTCCTCCAAGTATCATTGCATAAACCAGTATAACATATATTGCTCCTACTACTAACATGCTAATATTAAAGGTTCCGCCTACTGCTTCTGCTACTGTATAGTTTTGCAGCGTAATGAAGAAAGTTGAGAATATTCCTGCACCAAATATAAATGCCAGTATTCCCCATAGTTTAAACCCTTTTTCTTCTCCTAGACCTTTTTCCATATAGTAGGTAGGTCCACCATATGGGTCGCCTTTTTCGTCCTTTAGACGATAGTAGACAGCCAATGAAACTTCTACATTTTTAATAAGCATTCCTAGCAATGCAGCTACCCACATCCAAAATACTGCTCCAGGTCCTCCAACAGCTATGGCAGTTGCAACACCACCGATGTTACCAACTCCAACGCTGCCTCCTACAGCAGTACTTACAGCTTCTAATGGAGACAATATACCTTCCTTGCCTTCTTCTTTAGCCTTCTTAAACATAGTTCCAAAGGTGTTCTTTAAAATGTGTCCCAGTTTTGCAAATTGGAAAAATCCTGAACCCAATGTAAAAAATATACCTACAAACATAATTGCGAAAATCAATGGTAGTCCCCATAACCAACCTGCTATTTTGCCTAGAATTTCTTCCATACTTTACCCTCCTATTTTATAGATTTTTAACTTGCAAGGTATTCATCTTTTGTATAGTGTTTATGTTTTGAATATTCTAAAAGCTCTTTTTCCATCACCCCCTTTAATTCTTAAATAGGGATATATATAAAGCTATACCCTTTCGTAAACAACTTTTCCATCCATAATAGTCAGGTCTACTTTTATATCCTTTATTTCTTCAGGCTTAACATCATATAAGTTCCTCTCCAGTACAGCAATATCTGCCAGCTTTCCTGCTTCCAGGGTTCCCTTAATATCCTCTTCAAAGGATGCATAGGCTCCTTCCACTGTAAAAATTCTCAAGGCTTCGTCTATGCTAAGCTTCTGGTCTGGAAGCCAGCCATCCTCAGGATATCCATTTAAGTCTTTCCTGGTTATTGCAGAATACAGGTTTGGAAGAATATCAAACTTTTCAACTGGACAGTCAGAGCCTCCTGCTACATGAATGCCCATATCCAACATCCTCTTCCAGTTATAGGTGTATTTAGCCTTTTCCTTTCCAACTCTGTCTTCAACTATATGCATATCATAGTTTAAAAATATAGGCTGTACATAGGCTACTAAATTCAGCTCCTTAAACTTATTCATAAGGCTCATGTCGGTAATCTGGCAGTGTACTATACCATGTCTGTGGTCCTCTCTTGGGTTTTTCCTTAATGCCTTTTCAATGCTTTCTACAGCCATATACATGGCACCATCGCCTATTCCATGGATTGCTACTTGCATTCCGGCATTATGGGCTGTTAACACCAGTTCATCCAGCTCTTCCTGGGTAAATACAGGTATACCTCTTGTGGTATTGTCATCATTATATGGTTCTGTTAAATATGCAGTCCTTGCACCCAGTGAGCCGTCTGCCAGCAGCTTCAAAGGTCCAATCTTGAAGTATTCATTTCCCCAGCCTGTATTATATCCTTCCTCAATAAAGCTTTTTAGCTTCTTCACTTCTGGCAGAAGGCATTGTTCATATACCCTTACCTTTAATCTTCCTTCATCAATTAGCTCCAGATAGGCCTTTATTATCTTATCATAATCCTTCTTTGGAAGCTGTTCAAAATCATCAGTCTGTATAGAGGTTATTCCATGTTTTACTGCATCTTCACTGCATTTTAAAATCATGCTCTTAATGCCTTCAATATCAGGGTCTGGTATTGCACTGTATATTATGTTCATAGCGTTTTCCCTGAATATGCCTAAAGGCTCTCCATTTTCATCCAAATCAAACCTGCCTCCTGGAATCTGTGACGAGTTTTTATCTATTCCTACCAGTTCTAATGCCTTAGAGTTTACAACAAGGATATGGCCGCAGACGCGGGTATAGCATATTGGAAAATCCGTAGTAATCCTATCCAAATCGTACCTGGTAGGAAGCCTGTTAACTTCAAAATAATCGTTATTCCAGCCTCTTCCCAGTATCCAGTCTCCTTCCTTCAGGTTTCCGCTGTGCAATCGTTCTTTTCCAAGCAAAATCAAATCCTCTATGGACTTTGCATTGTTTAGTTCTATTTTAGTTGCAGTATATCCATAGCTTAAAAGGTGCATATGGCTGTCATTAAAACCTGGCACTGCCATTCTGCCCTCTAAATCTATTAATTTGGTGTTATTATCCTTAAACCTCAAAGCTTCTTCATTTTTGCCAACAAATGCAATTCTGTTTCCCTTAATGCAAATAGCTTCAGCTACAGTACCCTTATTATCCAGGGTATAAATTTTCCCATTGTATAAAATAGTATCCATACAATCCTCCTGCATCCTAATATTTATTTGCCAGTTCCACACATTTTCTGGCAATTATTTCAGTTGGGTCTATGAAGTCCCTTTTTACTCCCAGATGGCCAGCCAGTATGGGCAATTCTGTACATCCGAGAATTACAGGCATATCCCTATCCTTTGTATATTTGTCTATTAGGCTTTCAAATTCCAGAGAAGTTACGTCGAATTTTGATGATTTCACCCTGTAAATCCAGTCCATAATAGCCATTTTATCTGAATAATCAGGTTCCAGTATACTAAGTCCATATTCATTAAATATATTTTCATATATTTTGGATTCATACGTTCCCCTGGTGGCCATTAGGAAATATTCCTTATTTTTTCTGTTCTTAATTAAATATATGGCGGTTTCCCGGATCATATGAAGTATTTGAGACTTTGTATATTTTTTTATGTCATCATAGAAATAATGTGCTGTATTGCAGGGTATTGCTATATAATCTGCTCCCATCATTTCCAGCTTAACTGCTGACCTTATCATTTCAATTCTTGGGTCTTCTCCAGAGCCTAATATATACTCTGTCCTGTCAGGTATTTCAGTATTATTATCTATGACTATGTGCAGATGGTCATTGTCATTGGAAGCATTTGTAAGCTCTATAATCTTTCTGAATAACTCTGAAGTTGCTAAAGGTCCCATACCTCCCATTATTCCTAAAATCAAGTCAAGTCACCTCGAATGTTAAACCTTAATTGTATTTAATAAGTTTTCCGGAAAACTTACCTACATATAGTTGCAAAAATCGTGCCAATTATACAATGCCTAAATTTCAATTGCCTTTAGCTTGTCCAGGGAATAATGGGCTGATATTCTGCCCGTTTTATAACCCATTTATTTCTCTGTCCACCATTGCAATTACATTATATCCCTTTTCTGTAAGATGGCTGCCTCCTCTGCCAGGCTTGGACTCTATTAAGCCCATGGATTGGGCCAGGTTTAATATATTCCTTATCTGCCCTTCCGTTAAATCAATATTCTCCTCTTCTGCACATTTTGCCAGGTATCGCCTGCCAATTCCATCTGAATTCTTCATCTTGCCAAGAACCCATATCATATCCTTTCCAAGAACATCTATTATCACTGAGTTCTGAGGGCTATGAACATAATCAGCAATATAATCGGGAAGCTCATTTTTCTGTATTTTTTTACCTGGCTTTGCTAAGCTTATTATATATTCAATGGCATTTTCCAGCTGTCTTACATTGCCTGGCCAGTCATATTCATACAATTCCCTTATTGCATCTTCTTCCAATATATCCTCCAAGCTTACGAACCTGCCATTGCTGTACTTTTCTATGAAATAATTTGCTAAAAGGGGTATATCAGACTTCCTTTCCCTAAGGCTTGGAACCTTAATGGGTAATACGTTTAGCCTGTAATATAAATCGGATCTGAATTTGCCTCTCTTCACTTCTTCTGCCAAATTTTTATTTGTTGCAGCTATTATCCTAACATCTACAGGTATCTCCATAAGGCCCCCAATTCTCCTTATTTGCCTTTCCTGGATTACCCTTAGCAAAGTACACTGGAATTCCAAAGATGCATCTCCTATTTCATCAAGAAATATGGTACCGCCATGAGCCTGCTCAAATAAGCCTATTTTCCCGCCTTTTAATGCTCCGGTGAAAGAACCCTCTTCATACCCAAACAGTTCAGACTCTATCAGGTTCATGTTGAGGGAAGCAAAGTTAACAGGTACAAAAGGCCCTTTTGCCCTTTTGGATAAGGAATGAATGGTCTGTGCAATAAGCTCCTTGCCTGTCCCGCTTTCTCCCTGTATTAATATTGTGGAATCGGTATTTGCAAAGGCTTTTACCTTTTCCATAAGCTTTTTCATGTTTTCACTTTTATATATGATATCATCTACAGTATAATAGTTGCCCTTTATGGCCATATAAGAAGCCCTTCTGCGAATTTCATGCTCGTTTTTCTGGATGTCCTCGCTTTTTTCAAATATATATATCTTTCCTTCTTCAATGCCTTTGCCTTCTACTACGTTTTGAGTAACAAACAGCTCCTTTCCCTTAATCTTGATGATATCAGATTTGCTTGTTTTATCTATCTTTGCCAGTACAGGAAGTACGTCCTTTATATCCCTGCCTATTATATCCTCTTCCTTGCAGCTTAAAAGGTCAGTCATCATGTTGTTTACAAGCAAAACGTTTCCTTCCTTGTTTACATATATTATTGCCTTAGATATGCAATTTGCAACTGTCTGCAGCCTATTGCTTAGTATCCTGGTCTCCTTTGCAACATCGCTAATTCTATTTAACAGCCCAACTATTTCATGAATGTAGTGGGAAGACAGGCTGTCCCCTATAACATCCATTAGCCCCAACCTATGAGCTATATCTATTAATGTGGTAACATCAAACTGTCGTGTGCCTATATCTATTACCCTCTTCACCCTATAGGGCACTAGATGAGGCTCACCTACCGTTACAGCAATATCCAGCTTTGGATAGGAAATCATGCCCGGATAATATGGGTAGTATTTAATGTTGTTGACTCCCAGGGCTTGTAATTGGGATATTGCAAGGAATGTAGTTTCCTTCCTGTCGTTAACCAGCAGCACTTCAGTAGCTTTAGGCAAGTCCAGCAGTTCACCAATATATCTATGATTAATCACCCTTCTGGCCAGTATATAATCCATGCCTTTATCCATGAGAAGCTTAATTCTATCATCTATTGCTTCCCGGGAGGATATGACAACAAGAGAATTTGAAATGTCAAAATTAAATTCATCCTCCAGGCAGTAAGCGCTTATTTCCGAATATTCCCCAAAAAACTTCTCAAGCTGCATAGCCAGATTAATGGCTGTTGTTCTTCCAGGGCTAATTACTATTAGCTTTTTCATACAGGCACCTCATTTCAATTAATGAAAAAGCCCTTTAATATATAATAATATATTTAAGGGCTTTTTCATATATTATATTATTCCTATGCCAGAAAGCAATACTAAAGTTACTATTACAGGAATTACAAATTTGCATAGGAATATCCATATTTCAAATATTGCAAATCTAACGCTTCCGCCATTTGTTACTTCTTCCTTAACCTTATCCTTGCCCCAGAACCAGCCAATATATAATGTGATGAATATTCCACCTACCGGAAGCAGTAGGTTATTAGCAAACCAGTCCAAGGCATCGAATATGTTTAGACCTGCTATAGTAAAGCCTGACAATGGCCCCATGGATAAGGATGCCAATATACACATTATAAATAATACTATGCTGCTAATAATAACAGCCCTTTTGCGGTCCCATTTCCTATTGTCTATTAAATAGGAAACTACTACTTCAAGCAATGAAAGGGATGAAGTCAATGCTGCCAGTGTAAGCAATAAGAAAAATATAATTCCAAATAATCTTCCAAGGACTGGCCCCATTGTCGCAAATATGGCAGGTACAGTAACAAATACAAGCCCTGGCCCTTGCCCTAAGTCAAATCCAAATGATACCGTAGCAGGTATAATAACGATTCCAGATAAAAGCGCAACAGATGTATCCATCAAAGGGACGATAATCGCATTTTGAACCAGATTTTCATTTTTACTCAGATAGCTTGCATAGGTAATCATACAGCCCATGCCCAAACTTAAGGAGAAAAAGGCTTGTCCTAATGCAGATAGCATTACATCTCCTGTAATCTTGGAAAAATCAGGTACAAACAAATACTTTAATCCATCTATAGCATTAGGTAATGTTAAAGATCGAATAACCAATATTATCAGAAGTATAAAAAGCAATGGCATCATTACCTTTGAAGCCTTTTCAATTCCAGCACTTATACCCTTAATTACTATAACTATATTGGCCAATAGATAAACAGCAGTCCAGAAAATTGGTGAAAATGTACCTGCAGCTAAACTGCCAAATGCTTCTCCCATTATCTGTGAATCAGTTGAAAGCTGTCCCAGCAAGGATTTAAATATATAGGCTACAGACCAGCCTCCAACAACAGGATAATATCCCATAATTACAAATGCAGCCAATACTCCCATTGCACCTACAAAAGTAAACCTTTTGTCAAGCTTTCTGAATGCATTAACTGAGGACAATTGAGTATGCCTTCCAATTGCAAACTCTGCCAGCATAAGTCCAAATCCAATTACAATTACACAGAGTAAATAAAACAGTACAAATGCACCGCCACCATTTTGCCCTGCCAGATATGGAAACCTCCATACATTTCCCAATCCAACAGCAGAGCCTGCTGCAGCAAATATAAATCCGGCTTTTGATACAAATTGATCCCTTGCTGATTCCTTAGCAGTATGCTTTTCCATTAGTTAACCTCCTTATCCTTTGTAATAAAATCATCTTTGCTTTACCCGCTTCTCCTTAATTATAGGTAATTTTTTCCAGAATTTTCTGTACATTTTGGATAATCTTTACTTTATTATTTTAATGCAATAATGCTTTAATGTAAAAACTTTTTTAAGATACCATATTTATATTCATCTGTCAACATGTTTTGACAAAAAAACAAACCAGCCTAAGCTGGTTTGTTTTTATTAACTTATAAGCCATCCCAACGACAGTTTCTTTAAGGTTCCAAAGGTTGGGTTGCCATTTTTTTCATCCCAACCGGCAATTTCGTAATACAGCTTCTTGGCATTTTCATATTTCTCCCTGTCTAAAGCCCTGCCCTTTGAAGGCCCATCCTTAAAAGGCTCAAATAACCTTTCAGGCAGTACATCATCCTCTTTGGTGAACCCCTCCCTTGCATTGAAATACCTCATCATATTTATCTTTCTTTCTCCTATTTCCATAAGCTCATATATGGAAGTTTCCCAGCCTATTCCATATCTGGCCAGCAAGACCAGATCATTAGGGCCATATAAGGCCGAAGTTCCCCATACAAATTGGCACAATGACAGGGAATCTATAGCGGATTCAAAGCATTGGGTATTAAATGCAAATCTCACCTTTTCATCATCCAGTTCAAAGCTGTCATCATAACCCTTTCTTATGCCCAAAAGAGCCAGGTTCTTCCTTGCATCGCTCTCAGGAGGCAGAGTTAATACTGTATCATGGTCTGAGGACATATGGTCTGCGCCAAAGGGATTTACTGCATATATAAGGCCTAAAGAAGGCTTGTACTGGGGCATATGGGCTGGAAGCTCCTGTTTTTTGGCTGTAATGGAATATTTTTCTGCTCCCTTTCCTATTTTCATTGCTGCCCTATAGCTTCCCTCTGCTAGCAAACCTCCTATTCCTTCCCGCTTTGCAATCTTCTCAATTATTGCCAAAAGCCCTTCTCCATTTCCAAACTTTAGCTCTATTCCATCTGTGTCCTCTTTAGTCAGCAGGCCATTTTCATAGCACTCCATTGCAAAGGCAATGGTTCCGCCACAGGAAATGGTGTCCAGTCCATACATATTGCACAGCTGATTTGCCATTGCAACAGTTTCTAGGCTCGTAACTCCGCAGTAGGAGCCAAAAGCTGCACAGGTTTCATATTCAGGCCCTCCGTATAATGGGTCTACCTTACCTTCTATTTCCACAACCCTTTTGCATCTTATGGGGCACCCATAGCAGGTATCCCTTTTCTTAAGTATTGTTCTGGTCATTGTGGTTCCGGTTATATTCTCTGCCCCTTCTGGAAAATATCCTGATTTCCAGTTTCTTGTTGCCAGGAATCCATTTTTGTGATGGTTTATTAATCCCCTATCTGTGCCATGCTCTCCAAAGAGCTGCAATCCCCTGCTGTTCTTAAACCTTTCCAGCCCTTCCCTCGCAAGTACCATAAAGTTGTGCCTATCTACTGGCTCTAACCCTAATCTTTTTTTAACCACTATGGCCTTCAGATTTTTGGAGCCCATGACTGCACCTGTTCCATTTCTCCCATTGGCCCTGTTATTCATATTGATTATATTGGCAAACCTTACCAGATTCTCTCCAGCAGGCCCTATCTGGGCCATATCTATGCTATCTTCATTTAAGTCATCCTTTATGAGCCTTTCAGATTCTCCCGTTACCTTGCCCCACATGTTCGTTGCATCCCTCAGTTCTACCTTATCCCCATCTATGTAGATATATACCGGATGGTCTGACTTCCCTTTAATTACAATTGAATTCCATCCATTTCCCTTCAGGTAGGCAGGGAAAAACCCTCCTGCCTGGCTATCGGCTATTCCTCCTGTCAGGGGGCTTTTAGTGTTTACAGTAATCCTGTTTGCCCCTGCAATGGGAAGGCCAGTGAAAGGTGATACTGAAAATACCAGTATGTTTTCCTGAGAAAAAGGATCGACGTTAGGGTCCATTTCCTTCAACAGAATATATGTTCCCAACGAAGAGCCACCAGGATACAGCCTATGGGTATCCCCGTCCAGCACCTTCTTTCTTATGGCTTTTTGGCTAAGGTCCACTTCCAGTATATTTGCTTCAGGAAAGCTCATATTACCACTCCTCCTTATCATTTGTTATAACCTCTGTAAAATGCAGTTATATTGGCTTCTACATCCTTTGAAGGCACATTTTCACGCAAAACCTCTTCCCATATATCCGTATCTATTTCCAGATACCTTGCCATTAATCCAAGCATAACAGCATTGGCAGCTTTAATATTTCCTGCCATTTTAGCCTCATCCCTGGCATTTATTCTGATTACATTGAATTTGTCCCTTAAACTGTCTATCTCCTCATATGGGTATTCTTCTTCCTCCAATAATACCGGAGTAGGATAAACTACTTTTTCATTTATAATTACATATGCTCCTTCCTTCATAAGATGGGTCCATCTATAGGCTTCCAGAGGCTCAAGCCCTAAGAGCATATCTCCCTGTCCTGGAGGTATATTTGGTGAATATATATTGTTTCCATATCGAACAGAGCCCCAGACTCTCCCCCCTCTTTGGGATAAGCCTATGACATCGTTGGTCTTTACATCGTAGCCTGCCCTGAAGGCAGCTTCTGATATTATCCTGGTGGCAAGCACCAGCCCCTGGCCTCCTACACCTGCTAAAACAATATTCCTGACCATATTTATCCCCCTTTCTATTCTGACCTTTTAATAGCCCCTACCGGACAGGTTTGGGAGCATACACTGCAGCCAACACAATCATCCGGATCTATATAGGATTTCAGCTCATCTATACCTTCGTATTTTTTCATCCTGATAGGCGGGCAGTTTAATTTAACACAGGTTCTACAGGATATGCATAAGTCTGTGTCCACATAGAAATGAGGCTCTCTAATCCTGTACTTCAATGCACATGGCCTTGTGGTTATGATAACTGAAATTCCCTTCTCCCTGGTTGCCTGCCTTATGGCCTCCCTTGTTTCCTTGTAATTAAACTGGTCTACTTCCTTTACATTGTCAATTCCAATGGAATTTAAAAGTGCTTTTATGTGAACCCTCATATCATCATTTTCATTATACCTTCCAGAGGAGGCATTTTGCTGCCCTCCTGTCATGGCAGTAGTCCTATTATCAAGTATTATGAAGGTCATATTGTCCTCTTCATCTATCTGATGCAATAGATTTACAAATCCCGGCAGTCCTGAATGGAAGAAGGTGCCATCCCCAATTACGGATACTACTGGCTTCTTATCCCCATTTAACCTCATGGCCTTATTCATTCCTTTTGTAACGCCAAGGGTAGCTCCCATGCTAAGGCTTACATGGGCTGCCTTAAATGCAGGCAGAACCGCCATGGAATAGCATCCGATATCCCCTATGACAGTAACATTGAGCTTTTTAAGAATATCAAATACTGGCCTGTGAGGGCATCCTGCACAGAACATGGGAGGTCTGCTCACAACTTCTACAGCTTTTGCCTTCTCATATTTCCTGTTATTTACAACTCCCATTCTATATAATGCCTCTTCTATATCTTCAGTATGTATCTCGCCGGTAAAGGAAAAGTATTCCTTGCCCTTACAGTCAACTCCCATAAGCTTTAGCTCGTTTTCTATAAAGGGCATCATCTCTTCAATGACTATAATCCTCCTATACCTTTCGCTAAGCTCCCTCATCCTTCTTATGGATATTGGGTATACCATCCCCAGCTTATAAATGCTTACAGGTAAATTTAACTCCTTCAGGTTGTAATACATAAGGCCTGAGGTTACAATAAGGGTGTCTGAGCCTTCTACTTCCTCCAATATGTTAAATGGCGCATTATAAGCATATTCCCTAAGCTTTTCAATTCTCTCCCTCATGAAATGCTGGGCTTTGAATGTATAAGGCGGAAGCATGCAATACTTTTCCTGATCCCTTTTAAATCCCTGAGGTTTATGTTCTTCTCTATCTTCCAATTTTACAACTCCCCTGCTGTGGCATACCCGGGAAGTAATATCTATCATCATTGGAGTCTGAAACCTTTCACTTAAATCCAGGGCATATTTCACATAATCCTTGGCTTCCTGACTGCTTCCCGGATAGAATATGCCCATATTGGCAAACTTGCCTATTATCCTGTTGTCCTGCTCATTCTGTGAGCTGGCCATTCCCGGGTCATCACCTGATACCAGTACAAATCCTCCGTTTATAGCCGTCTGAGTAAAGGTCATAAGCGGGTCTGAAGCTATATTCACCCCTACATGCTTCATGGATGCCATGGCCCTGGCACCATACAGTGAAGCTCCTATAGCTACCTCCAGGGCTACCTTCTCATTTGTTGAAAACTCAGCATAAATACCGTCATATTTCTTCAGCGTTTCCAGAATTTCCACAGTTGGCGATCCAGGATAGGATGCAGCAACTAATCCGCCTGCTTCGTAAAATCCTCTGGCAATAGCTTGATTACCCGTCAACACCTTTTTCAAAGCAATACCCCCTTTGTTTATGTTTAAGCCTAGAGATTACAACTCAACAATAAAACTCTATGTACTATACAGTGAAGTTATGAAAAAATAATAAAAGCAAGCTGGAATTTTCTAACTTGCTTTTTATATACCCTCATTGGGGAACTTTTATTTATATTCTATTTGCTTTTTAGTTCATTTATCACATTGTCGTACTTAACAAGTCCAAGAGGTGATACATTTACATTCATAATTCCGTCCTGCGTACATATTCCAATTCTTGGATGGAGTATTGGAATAACAACCAGATCCTCGTGGATTATCCTCTGTATTTCCTCATACAGTTCCATTCTCTTCATTGGATTGGTAGTCTGGCTGGCTATTCTCAAAAGCCTCACCACTTCTTCATTGTTGTAGTTGCATAAATTGGATTCGCTGTCCGGCAAGAATAGCGGCTTTATAAAGGAGGATGGCTCCTTGACATCTGCAAACCAGCCATAGTCAAATATATCATATGTATTGCCAGATATATTATTAATATTGCTCTCATATACATAGTTAATCTCTATGCCAATAGCCTTAAAATCCTCTTCAATTATATCAAACATTGGTGCAGGCTTTTTCCCTCTTACAAGCACATTGATAGGCTTTGTAAGGTCTACTCTCTCCTTAATCAGTATGCTTCGTGCCTTATCCAGGGAATATTCAAATTCCATTAGGTGGTCTGAGGCTATTAATTCAGGCGGAACAATGCACTTGGCTGTAACAGCAAGTTCCCCGTAAAACTCTTCCACTATTCTCTTCTTGTTAATTGCGTGAGCTATGGCTTGTCTGACCCTCTTTTTCATGTACTGGGACTTAGAGTTCATATTAAACCCTATATAATTTGTGCCTATTACATTGTAAACCTTAAAGCGCTTATAATAGTCAGTACCTCTGATTGCGTCCAGTTCCTTCTTCCTCTGAATAATGTGAAAATCATACTTTTTATTTATAAAATTATCGGATACATTCTCATCGCCATTTACAACTTCTACGACATCACAGTAAGGCCTTCCTCCTATATAATCCTTATTTGCTATTAGCCTGTATGTGTTGTCTTCAAAGCTCTCAATCATATATGGCCCACAGCCAACAATATTTCCCTTTTCAAACTCTTCAGGGTCCAGAACAGCACAGCATGGATTGGCCAGGTGAAGCAAAAATCCATTAAATGGGGCAGAAAGCTTTATGGACAGCCTATAATCGTTTAATACCCTTATGCCTGAAACTTCCCTTGCCCTTCCTTCCATGAACTCCTTGGCTCCTTCTATATAATCTATAAACCAGGTGTTGGGGGATTTAAGCTTTGGCGATAATATCCTTTCAAGGGATTGTTTTACATGGTACGCCGTAATTTTCTTGCCATTGTGGAATTTAGCATCATTTCTCAAATTGAATACCCATGTAAGGTTGTCATCTTCCACATGCCAGCTTTTAGCTATGGATGGCAAAACCTCCCCTGTATCGGAATAGGACAACAAGCCTGTATGCAAATTGCTCAGGAATCTTACATCTTCAGCAGAGTTATTGATAGCCGGGTCCAAGGTAGTCAATGGGTATAACAGGCCAATCCTTATGGATAACAATTCCCTCTCCGATTCGTCATGAACTCCTGTTTGACCTAGCAGTTCCCTTGTTATATCATTTAATAAAACGATAAACTCATTCAGCTCATTTAATGCTACCTTTGTAAACTGTGCATTCATCAGTGCACTCTCAACCATGGACATAGCTTTATCTGATGAGTGGCTCATTTCATCAGTAAGGCTTACTATTGATTCCAGGCTTGAGGTCTGCTGGAATATGGCATTTGTTATCTCCTTTGTGGTTATTATCATGTTTTCCATTGCATTTTGCACTTTGGCAAAGGAGGATCTTGATTGTTCTGCAATATTTGAACCTGCTACTATCTTTTCATTGCTTCTTTCTATAGCTTCTATTGTCCTGCTTACGCTTCTGTTAATATTCTCTATTATATTGGAAATGTCATTTACAGATTCTGCACTTCTTTCAGCCAGCTTTCTTACTTCTTCAGCAACTACTGCAAATCCCCTGCCTGCATCCCCTGCTCTGGCAGCTTCAATTGTAGCATTAAGTGCCAAAAGGTTTGTCTGCTTGTCTATATTTCTGATTATGCCAAGTATTGCAGATATTTGGCTTGTACTATTCTTCAGTTCATTAATTTCTTCTACTACAGAAGTGATGGATTCCTTAATTTCTCCCATATGCCCAATGGTATTGTATACTGTTTTGCTCCCTTCCCCTACTACCTCCAGGGTTTCTTCTGCAGTTCTGTAGCAGGAATCAGAGCTGGCATTTAGCTCTTGAGCCATTGCCGAATAATTGCTTATCTCCTCCACTACATTATATATGTACTTCATCTGCTCATCAACCCTGTTGGATATAACTCCTATTATGTTAATGAGGCTTTCAGTCTGGTCATTCAGGTAACCTATTCTCACATTTAGCTTGTTTAAAAGGTTTTCTTCATTTTGCCTTACTACAGCAAGCCTTTTTTTATCTTCCAGATTAAATAATTCAGCTTCTGAGCTTTTTATCCCGTTTTCAGCTTCAACACAGCTTTCAATATCCTTTTTCCGCCATTTAAAAAACATAAACAGTCGCCTCCCAAAAATTTTCAATAGAGCTTTCCGGATTTATTTAAGTATAGTATATAGAAAATGTTGGTAATATTCAATATTTTCCTATGCATAAGCCTAATATGGGCTTATTAAATCCTATTATTTAGTTAGATTCAATTCCTTATATGATTTTATTCCATAAACTGAATCTGCCGATTTTACAGCATTTACAACTGCTCTCTCCATAACCTTGGCTGCCAGCAATCCTATTACATTTATATCTGCTTCCACTTTCCCTGTAGCCATGGCAAATATAGTATCCCCGTCAAATATGGAGTGGGCAGGTCTTATAGCTCTTGCATATCCATTATGAGCCATGGATGCCAGCTTGTTTGCCTCGGCTTTTGTAAGAATTCCATTAGTGGCAACTACACCTATGGTAGTATTTCCACTGAACAGATTCTTCTTTTTATTATATGCCTTAACCATTTCCCTTTCTGTTCCAATTAGCTTTTCACCTCTTTCATCCAGTAAGCCTGCCAATATCTCTCCTGTTTCAGGGTCAACTATATCTCCCAGGGCATTGACTGCTACAATGGCACCAACCTTTAAATCGCCAATTTCCACTGCATAGGAGCCTAATCCTCCCTTCATGGCCCTTTCTAATCCTAGGAATTTACCTACAGTTGCACCTGTTCCTGCTCCTACATTTCCATTTGGGCATTCCTTGTCTGTGGCATTGATACATGCATTATAGCCCATGTTAAAGTCCGGCCTTACTCGATAATCTCCAACCACAAGGTCAAACAATACGGCACTTAATACAATGGGAACCTTTGTAACCTGCACATCAAATCCAATATTTCTTTCCTCCAGGTACTTCATAACTCCACTTGCTGCATCAAGCCCAAATGCGCTGCCGCCTGCCAAAACCACTGCATGAGCCTTATCCACAAGATTTTGGGGATTAAGCAAGTCAGTTTCCCTTGTGCCAGGAGATCCTCCTCTCACATCCACACCTGCTGTAGCACCTTCCTCACATATGACGACTGTACACCCTGTACCAGCTTTAATATTGCTGGCATTGCCTACCTTTATCCCGTCAATATCAGTAAAGGCTATTTCCTTTATATCTTCTTCCATCATAGCAAGCCTCCCGTTCTTTTGATATATTCATGTTTACCTACCCAATAATACACCAAAAATGCAAAATGCCTTATGATTTATTAAATATGCAATGCCTTTTTTGTGCATATATTATTCATAAACATCCAATACCCTACATGATTATAATATAACATAACATTACATAAATATTAAATATCTAATTTATAGAATTGGAACAGCTCTTTTATAAGGAACTAAAATCATATTTTTAGGACAAGCTTTTGTAATTTCTGGTATTTACTCTCTTCTTGTTTACATAATATATAAATTCCTATATAATATCCTGTAAATCGTGTTGTAAATCTATGCAATGGCTGAATCCTAAATTATTAGGTACGAGGGAACCAGCCTAAGGGGTTAGCCCCTGGGTATAAGCTAACTTCGGAAGGAATTTAGGAGGGAGTGCATGCAGATGAAAAAAACAGTAAATTTATTAGTTTTAGTACTATTGATATTAGCTTTATCTACACCATCTTTGGCTGGAGGCTCTTTAAGAACCCTACACTTTGGGCATCGGGGAGAGGATGTTGTAAGGCTTCAACAAGCCTTAAAGAATAAAGGCTACTACAATTACAATATTGATGGAATATTTGGTTTGAAAACAGAATGGGCTGTTATCAGATTCCAAATAGATAACAGGTTAAGAATTGACGGATTCGCAGGCCCTGAGACGCAAAATGCCCTATTTGGTACTGCCAACTATACCTCAGATGATGTATTCTGGCTTGCCAGAATTATTGAAGCTGAAGCAGGCGGAGAACCCTATGTAGGTAAGGTGGCAGTAGGCAATGTAGTTCTAAACAGGGTTAAATCCAAGGATTTCCCAAACACCATATATGGCGTAATATTTGAATACTATGGAAACATACCTCAATTCAGCCCTGTTGCTGATGGTACGATTTACAACACTCCATCTCAGGAAAGCATTAACGCTGCCAAAGATGCCCTGAATGGTTTTAGACCTGTTGGCAATGCAACATATTTCTTCAACCCAAATAAAGCAGCAGGTTCATGGATTGTGAAAAACAAGTCCTATGTGGCTAAAATAGGAAACCATGTATTCTATCAATAAATTGCATATTTTCTATCATACTTTAATAATTCTTTGGCAATAATAATTGTATAAAATGACGAAAGGAAGATAGCATGGCTGAAAGATATGTTGTTGTAACAGATAACAGCTTTTCCGAGCCCATGTCCAAGGAAGATGCCATAAGGACATTAAAAAGCTATGATAGCCAAAACATAACAGCATATATAATATCAGAGGAAGAAGCAAAAAGGATTAAAACTCCACAAAACTTCAACACCCCCAAATGGGAATAAGGCTTAAGATTTACTTAAGCCTTATTTTTTATAAAAGCACTTATTAATCCTTTTACTTCACCTATGCCAAGTACAATACACAATATAGAATATACCATCATTCCTGCCAGTACAGAAGCCAATAAGGATATTAGCTCTCCTATTCTAGCATACCCAATCTTTAGCATTAATCCGTTATACACATAGTATACTGCAATTCCCATTACACATGCAGAAATAAATATCCTCATAAAGCTCTTAATATATCCCTTAAATCCAATAGCACCTATCTTCTTTCGCAAGTTGAAAATAAGAAGGCCAGTAGTAAATGTAGCAGAAATGCTTGTTGCCAGGGCCAGTCCTGCATGGTCCATAAATCTTACAAATATGAGGTTTAAAACAATATTCAATCCTACTGAAATGGCACCATTTATCATGGGAGTTCTGGTATCCTGAAGGGAATAGAATACCTTATTCAGCATTAATTTCATTGAAATTCCCATAAGCCCCAGTGAATAAAAGAATAATGCGCTGGAGGTCATAACGGTATCAGTTGAATCAAAGGCTCCCCTTTCAAAAAATATCCTAACTATAGGCTCAGATAGAATCAATATGCCAACAGTGGCAGGAACAGTGATTATGAGTATGGTATTTATCCCCTGCTCCATTATATTCCTTATGGACTTTCTATCCCCTTCTGCAAAAGCCTTGGACAGCATTGGAAATACCACGGTAGTTATGGCTGCTATAAATACGGATACAACCACATCATTCATTTTAGCTGCATAGTTCAGCGCAGATATGCTTCCATCCGCCAGGTTGGATGCCAGGGTCTTGTCCACTACGACATTTATCTGCTGAACTGCAGAGCCTAATAGCACTGGTATTATCAAGGTCAGAATCTTTTTAAGATACCTGTCCCTGAAATTAACATAAGGCTCGTATTTAAATCCCTGATGCCTTATGGCAGGCACCTGAATCAAAAATTGTGTAGTTGCAGCAACTACACTTGCCAGCATCAATCCATATATATTTACTTTATCTGCCATAACCAAAAGGAAAAATATAAACACAAAATTATATGGGATGCCCATTATGGCAGAAGGCCCAAATACTTGGCTGCTATGCAGAAATCCGGAAAACACATAGGTAAACCCTAAAAATATTATGATAGGAAGCCCTATCCTGTTTAATCTTACAGCCAGTTGAAATTGCTCCCCTTCAAATCCTCTAGCCAGTATTTTTATTATGACTGGAGATAAAACAAAGCTTAAAAGTGCCAAAACTACCGTCAAGAAAAATATTACGTTTAATATATTGTTAAAAAACCTCAGCTTTCCCCTTTTTCCCCTTAAGCTTTCAATTTCGCTGAATACCGGAATCAGGCTGGTGTTTAACGCTGCACCGACAGTTGTCATTATTATTGTTGTTGCTGTCATGGCAACAAAATATGTATCAGTTTCATATCCTGAACCGTATTTTGAAGCAATTAACATTTCTCTAGTAAATCCCAGAAACTTGCTTACAAGAGTAAATACTGATATCATAGCTGCTGATTTAACTACTTTGTTATTCTTTGACATCTGTTTTCCCCTTTTCATTTATATCTATCCTACAACTGATAACTATTATACCATATTGAAAAAGGGAAATTAATAAAATTTAACCCCATACAAAGCTGTATGGGGGCTCTCCTAATTCACTCTTATCTATTTCTATTGTTATTATCTTATATACTATTACCTGTGGAACTATGCTGTCAGGGTCTGGAGGGGTTACGCTTAGGTATACCCTGTATTCTTCATTTTCCTTCACTATTTTCTCAACCTTCACTATATATCCGGGGGTTGGAAGCATTTTGGTTATGGTTACAACTACCTTACTATCCTCCACTTTGGTCTTAATTCCTTCCTCACCTGTATAAGACTGAATTGTTCCCAACAATGTAAAGGGTATTTCCCTTGATGCTGTTTTGTCTTTATCCAAACTGCTAAGGTAGTCCCTTATCCTCTGCAGCACCACAACAGCTTCTGCCTGAGTGGTATAAGCGTAAGGATTAAACCTGCTATTTGACTGTCCTTTTATAATGCCAGCACTATACAGCTTTTTCAATGCCATCAGCTCTTCATCCGCAATATCGCTTATATCTGTAAATGGCAGCTCTACATCATCAGCCTGGATATCAGCTATATTGAATAAGTTATCTCCTATTGCCCTTACCATTTCAATTCTCTTTATGCCATTTCTGAATTTCAGCTCTGCAGTTGAATACCCCATGTTCTTAAGCAATGATGAAAAGGACAGCAAAAACTCATCTTCCCTTATGGCTTCGTTTGGATTAAACCTCTTGAAATCTTCTCTTGCAAGGTACGAAAAATAATATAGGAAGAAATCCTTATCCATTTCAGCCTTCAGCCAGTGATTTCCAAGTATATCTTCCAAATCTGCAAAAGCAGGAGCTGATACGGATAAAATAACAGTAAGTACCAGTACAAAGGTAATAATCCTTTTCATTTTATATCCTCCTTTCTACCTACTTGGCTTATTTATTCTGATTATATCCATTAAATATTTCCAAATGGTTACAGTATGGTTACAAAGTTGTGAATATTTTCTAAAAATAAAAAGGCATATTGCAAAAAATCAATTCCTTTGCAACATGCCTAAAAAATTGGTAATACAGTCCTATATCCGCTGCAGATAACCTACTGAGCCTTGTTCCTGGATTCTCCCAGGTAGGCCTCCTGTACCCTGCTGTCGTTAAGGAGCTCTTTTCCGGTTCCTTTCAGCTTAAGCTCCCCGGTTTCCAGTACATAGCCATAGTCGGCAATTTCTAGTGCCTTCTTGGCGTTCTGCTCTACCAGCAATATTGTATTCCCCTGTTCATTTATTCTCTTGATTATGTCGAATATTTCCTTTACTAGTATTGGAGCAAGGCCTAAGGATGGCTCATCCATCATAAGCACCTTGGGCTTAACCATCAAAGCCCTTCCAACAGCAAGCATCTGCTGCTCGCCTCCGGACAGGGTTCCTGCCTTTTGCCAATGCCTCTCCTTCAACCTGGGGAATATATTATATACTTCCTTCATATTCTTCTCAACTTCTTCCCTGTTGTCAATTGTATATGCTCCTAGTATTAGGTTTTCTTCAA
>ENA-UPSA01000420-UPSA01000420.1-bioreactor-metagenome-genome-assembly--contig:-NODE-420-length-62619-cov-13.741385_pt1 | contig 62619 bp, 51 predicted proteins | sample MGYA00238183_ERZ773288 | MGnify/ENA primary metagenome ERZ773288 (study PRJEB29028, sample SAMN07631243) | bioreactor metagenome | isolation source: Switchgrass digestor | place: USA: Dartmouth... | reverse complement strand
TTTTATCCCTATATAATTCAAAGCTTTTTTATGCGGTAATGAATAGCCCACAGCAGCTTAAGAGCAATCCATATACTGCGATAGTATTGATCAACATCATAGTTAATCCGGTAATTTCAAACCAGCAATAAGCCTTCAGTATTTAATAAACCTGAAGGCCGAGCAGTATCGTAAATAACCACATAAACTCTGTTTCTTTAACTAATAAATCAAATTTTACAATATCCCTTTTCTATACATAGTCTTGCCCTGGAAGCGGTTTTTTCATCACTGTTAAGGGCATTTTTAACAAAATCCGGGTTGCTTGCAAAAAAGTCCTTCATGAACCTGTCAGGATCTTCCATATACTTTAATACCATCTCGAGTTGTTCTTTATCTATATATTTTTTATCACAAGCTTCTTTGAATATGTTTTCATTTATACCGACCAGCGCATTCGACTTGACACCGAGTTTCTGAAGAAGCTCACTTCCTCCCTGCAGCCTGTCAACAATTACAAAAGAATGCTCCATATTACCACCGGCATTATTTATTACAGGAATCCAGGCGCGCTCATAGCTTGAGGCACTGGTAATCAAATCGGCAATATGCAAAACCTTTGCTCCATTCAAGGAATTAAGTTTTTCGGATTTATGGCTTTTGAACACATAAGCATCCATATCCTTAAAGATGGTTATATGAGGCTTATCAAGAAGCGTAGATGCTGCAATTGAGAAAAACCAGTCGCGGCGTTCACCGCCCGATATAAAGTCATAGGCATCACCGGGCATTGTATTCCGGATTTCCTCAACCAGTGCGTCGATTGCAGCCTTATATATCATATCCTCATTGTAATTTTTCATGAACAGTTCATGCAATAAGCCTGTGCATTGTTCCTTATTGTCCTTTGCACCGTCGATAATTCCAAGCAGTGAATTTGCCTTTTCTTCACTGCCATACAGGAAATGAGTGTTTATATAATACGGGCCAATTTTCCCTGACGTGTACCAGAATGGCTGGTTTGCTGGACAAACACGTATGGCCTTTGTATCGAAAAGTGCTTTTACCAGTTTTTCCCTGACGTTATTCATATAATACCCCCATTACTTATCTCCAAAAAATTTTTCCTTGTATTCTTTAAACCACTCCTGGTTTAATAGCGTGCTGGTTTCCTCATCAAGGTGGCATGAACAACCCTCGAGGCTTACATTAAACCGTCCGTTTTCCTCGGTTACAATTGTTATGGCGGTATTGTCACACCATGGAATGGTAATTACATCCTTAAGAGGCAATTCCTTGAACCAGCATAAGAGAACACGGATTGCTGTACCATGGGTTACAATGCATATATTTTTCCCCCGTTCAACCGATAAAATATCCCGGACTGCTGTAACAAGCCTTTCCTGGAAGGATACCATGCTTTCTCCTTCAGGCATCCGGTGAATATGCGGCTGTGTTTCCCATGTATCATATTCTTCGGGGTAGAATTTCGCCAGGTCCTCCCAACGCATGCCTTCCCACAGGCCCCCGTTTATTTCCTTTAAATCTTCATGAGGGATTACCGGAAGTCCCTTTACCCTGGCAATATACCCTGCGGTTTCCATGGTCCTTTTTAAAACACTGCTGTATATAACATCGATTTTTGTATCTGCCAATCTTTCGGCAACAAGCCTGGCCTGGATATGCCCCCTTTCGGTAATGCTTTCGTCGGTCCAGCCATGGAATTCCCTGATTTTATTGCCCAATGCCTCAGCGTGCCGGACGAATATCATTGTTGTTTTCATCGTTCCACCCTTTCACCGTTTCCTGGTATTTTTCAATAAACGCTTTTCATAATTCTGCACAAAATGCCACAGCCAAGGAAATCGTTACTGTTAAGAGGTCAGTATAACAGCGGGAAAATCTTTATAACATTCTAATCCAGCAGGGCTCCTGTAATATCCGAAACCTTCTCAAAACCGTGCTTCTCCATGTATTGTTTTATTCCTTCGGCTGTTTCAACCCAGACATAGGGGTTAACAAATCCTGCCGTTCCAATCATTACTGCGGATGCTCCCGCCAGTAAGAATTCAACGGCATCCTCGGCATTTGAAATGCCGCCCATACCAATAACGGGTATTTTAACGGCCTTCGACACCTGGTATACCATACGCACTGCAACGGGTTTAACCGCAGGACCTGAAAGTCCTCCCATTATATTGCCCAGTATGGGTCTTCTTGAATTAATATCTATTGCCATTCCAAGAATTGTATTTATCAGGCTGACACAGTCCGCTCCCGAATCTTCCGCGGCTTTTGCCATTTTGGTAATATCGGTTACATTCGGGGACAGCTTCACAATAAGCGGCTTTTTACATACCTTCCGGACTGCCGCTGTCACATTCGATATACCTTCGGCTGTGCTGCCGAACATAAGGCAGCCTTCCTTCACGTTCGGGCACGAAACATTCAGCTCTATTGCATCAATATCGGCTTCAGACAAGATCTCTGCCATGCGGCAGTAATCATCAACGGTATTCCCGGCTATATTCGTTATAATACAGGTATCAAACCTTCTCAAAAACGGTATTTCATCACGAATAAAGGCTTCCACCCCCGGGTTTTGAAGCCCTACGCTGTTCAGGATTCCCGCGGGAGTCTCGGCAATTCTCGGCGGTGAATTCCCTTTTCTTGGCTTTAAAGTAAGCCCTTTTACCGAAATACCGCCTATAAGATTCAAATCAAAGAACCCGCTGAACTCCCTTCCAAAACCGAAAGTGCCCGAAGCTGCAATAATGGGATTTTTTAGTTTCAACCCTGCAATATTAACAGATAAATCCAAGAAAAATCCTCCCTAATCAGAATATTATTTTCTCCGCATTGAAAACAGGGCCATCCCTGCAGATGCGCTCATAATCGTAGTCATCATTATGCCTTACCCTGCACGCGCATACAAGGCAGGCTCCTATACCGCAGCCCATGCGCTGTTCCATTGAAACTTCGCAGAAAATGCCTTTTTCAATGCATATTTCAGCCACTGCTTTCATCATCGGCACAGGGCCACAGGTGTAAACCCTGTCAGGTTTTTCAGTTTCCATGTATTCTGAAAAAGGCTTCGTAATCAGCCCATTTATCCCGTAACTTCCGTCATCGGTCGATATGACCATTTTATCAGAAGCTTTTTCAAAATCCTCCTGCAAGACAATCAGTTCTTTTGTCCTGAACCCGAGAAATGCGGTTTTTTTCACCTCAACACTTCTTTCAAGCAAAAACAACAGCGGGAAAATTCCTATGCCCCCTCCGATAACGCATATTTTCTCCCCTTTTTCAGGAAGGGTGAATCCCTTCCCAAGTGGGCCTATGCAATCAACCGTACCACCGCATTCAACACAGGATAAAAGCCTCGTACCTTTACCGCGTATCATGTAAACAATATCAAAAGTATTTTCGGAAGGATTTGCCCGTAAAATGCTTATGGGACGTCTTAGATAGGCATCCAGGCCATTGCCGCATTTTATATTCACAAACTGGCCGGGAACTGCATTTTCCGGGATTGCTCCGGATTTCAGGCGCAGAAAGTAAATGTCTTCTGCTAGTTTTTCGCTTTTTAATATGGTTCCATTAAAATTCATAAGTATCCTCCGTTATTTATGCTTTTAATGGGTCATCCGCACCTAAGCTTCTCCAGAACATCATGTACCGTCAGCTTCTCCACTTCAATAAAGGATTCCCTTTCGAGTATCATGCCAAGCTCATGGGCGTCGGATGATGAAATAAAGAACTTGCCGGCAAATTCGGGATATTTATTCAAAAAATCAGCCTTTGAGATATATCGTGATAATTCCAGGGTGTTAAAATTCAGGTCGTGGGGAATTGAACCGAGGTTTGAAACAATACTGTAAGAGCTCCTGTCTACATGAGCCGGAACAGGAACGCCCCCAAGCTCCCGTACCAATGAAACGCAGCTGTATAAATCCAGCGTTGTTGCTGTTGTTAACAGGTGTTCGACTTTTTTTACAGGCATATCGGCCACATCCATTATCCACTGCTCGCCGAAAATGTCCTCCCTGTTTTTAATAGCAAGATAATGCCCGTTTAATATGGACTGCAGGCTAAAAATGCTTTCCAATGTAGGAAAATAGCAAAGCATATGGATTTCTTCACTGGTTTCAAGCTCAATTCCCGGAATTAATAAAACACCCACTTCCCCGGCAACTTTGGATATGGCCTCCAGGTTGCCGGTGTGGTTGTGATCGCATACCGAAATTACATCAAGCCCTTTTATTTTCGCCATCATAACAATATTGCCGGGTGTCATGTCATTGCCGGCACAGGGTGAAAGGCAGGAATGAATATGAAGATCCGCTGCCGCTTTAATCATGTCCTAACTCCGAACTTATCCGATAATAATTGATACAAATATCATAGCTTGTATGTGGCGCCTGGACAATAACAACTCCCTTTTCAACCGCTTTACTGATTGTCATCTCTTCAACCTCGATGTTCTCGGGAATAACAACACACGAAGCATTAGTTAGGCAAGCCACGGCTACAATATTAATGTTTGTATGTACAGTTATCCAAAGCTCACCGTCCTGAATGCGCGCCATTGCCATGCTTAACAAATCACAAACATAAACTCCTGTAATTTCCGTGTTACCGGCTTTTTCAGGACAACTCAATATTCTGTACCCGCAATGCTGTACAAAATCCTTAACTGTCATTTATCTTCTTCCTCCCGGGCAGGAATATTCCTATCCTCTATTTTCGGTTTATAAATATGCTCAAACGCTTTCATATGGTCAGCCAGATCGGATACTTTTTCTCTCAGTTTGAAAATACAATCGGTCTCGAATGCGAGCCCCCTTACTATATCTTCGGCCAGTGAACGGCAGCTGGGTGAACCGCATGCACCGCAATCAAGGCCGGGAAGACCGTCATTAATTTCTTCCAGCTTCTGCATCTTTATCATGGCCTTCATCATATTGTCATCCAGCTTTAATATGGGTTTGTATTCCATATCTTTAGTCCATAACAAATCCTGGTAATCTTCAGCCACGTTTTCCTGTGAAAAATCCTTATTTTTCGCTTTCTTAATCTGCCATTTGAGAATTGTTCTTGCCACAAACGGATTAACAACAGTCAAAGGTCCCCCGAGACAGCCTTCGGTACAGGACAATGCTTCCACAAAATCCACTTCCTTCAGCCTGTCTTCCACTATTTCCTCAAAAATATCAATAACATTGTGAATTCCGTGAACAGCCAGGGATTTCGGGATTTCAAGAGCATTGCTTTCTCCTCCCGAAACCGCCCATCCCACTCCATATGCTCCCGAAGACACCAGGCCGTTCTCATAATCCTGGGGTATGCTTTTCATCTTCTCAAGCAGCTTGATATGTATATCCTTCATTGAAAATACGCCATTAACAAAAGACTCCTTTTTTTCATAAGGAGCTTTAACGCTGGTGACTTTTGCAGCACATGGAGATATAAAAAATACCCCTATTTTGTCAGCGGGAATATTTTTCTCCTTCGATATTGTATGCTTGGCAATCCTTGCGGCAACTTCCATCGGGGATTCCAATTTCAGAAGATTATTAATCAGATTCGGAAACCTGACCTGGATCAGCCGGACCACGGCCGGACAAGCAGAAGATATAACTGGCTTTTTTACATTGCCCGATTTCAGTATTTGTCTTGTTGCATCCGAAACAATCTCAGCAGCCCTGGCCACTTCAAAGACCCAGTCAAAACCAAGCTCCAGCAACCCCTGTAAAATTCTTTCCCGTGAGAAATCCTGGCCAAACTGCCCATAAAGTGATGGCGCGGGCAATGCTACCTTGAAGCAATATTCAGACATCATTGTAAAAGGATCAGTAACAGCTTTCTTCGCATGATACGGACAAACCCTGATACATTCCCCGCAGTCTATACAACGCTCTTTTATAATGGTCGCCTTTCCGTTTCTTACCCGTATAGCTTCAGTGGGACAATGTTTTATACAGTTTGTGCATCCCCTGCACTTTCCCTCCTCGAGTGTAACAGAATGAAAGTATCCAGTCATATTACTGTCCTTTCTCTAATATAGGTATAATGTAATATATACTTTTGTTCCCTTATTGGGTTCACTCTCCAAAACGAATTTATCAGAATTTTTCTTGATATTCGACAGTCCCATTCCAGCTCCGAATCCCATTTCCCTGATATAGTCAGGTGCTGTTGAATACCCTTCCTGCATGGCAAGTTCAATATCTTCTATTCCAGGCCCTTCATCATAAATGAGTATCTCTATTTTATCCTCAAAAATTTCAACAAGAGCCTTCCCGCCATTACCATGTATAACGGCATTCAATTCAGCTTCATACATGGCAATCGATGTTCTTTTTATAATTGTCGGATTTACACCCAGTTGGGTAAGTAATTTTCGAACGCTGCTTGATGCTTCACCTGCCAGTGAAAAATCGTTGGCAGGAATATCGTATTCCTTTTTTATTATACTACTCACATTCGCTTCCTTTTCCTACAATTCCAGCTTTATATAATACTCCGCATGCAGTAAACATCGACAGGTCTGTTGATAAAAGGACAATTCCTTTTTCTTCGGCCAATTCACACATTTCCTTGCTGGGTTTTTTCCCACGCACAAACACAACCACCTGAATATCCATCATCTCTGCAGTGCGAATAACCTGGGGATTTACAAGACCTGTAAGGAGCATGGCATTTTCCTTTGAAAAAGCCATGACATCACTCATTAAATCGGCACCGCATGCTGACTTGATGACAATATTCATTTTGTCGGTACATGTATGAATCTCACCATTTATCAGCTCTACTATTTGATTTAATACCATACAACACCTCGTTTGCAATCAGTACTTTTATTATAGACTCTCCATAATAAGGCGTCAATCAGTATTAGTTATATAATAAACGTTCATCAGAATATGAAAAAGCCGCCAAACCAGGCGGCTTCTGCATTATTCTTTACTGCTGAGATACTCATTCAGATCATCTATAAGTTTTTGAGCATCTATGCCATGCACAGCACATGCATCCTTAATGCTTTCGCCCGAAGCGGACGGACAAAAAAGGCAGTGCATTCCATGCTTCATGAATATTGGTGCCGTGCCCTCATCCAGCATAAGCACTTCTCTTATAATCATGTCTTCTGAAACTTTGGCCATTACAGATTCCTCCCAATTAAATTTTTCAGTTTCCGAAAGCGTTATATCTATGCCGGTGTTTTCAGCATGCTAACAGAAATAACATATATAATATACCCAAATTTAATTCATCAGGATAGAAAATTCCGGCTGGAATTATCTAGCCATTGGATTTTATTATACCCCAAAGATTAAGCAATCTGCAACATGAAAATACTATTTCAAATAATGGCTGCATTGCAGTTCAATGAAATAACAGGAGAAATTGAATCAGGAAAATTTCCTGGCAGTGTCCGGAGGTGATATGTCCACTTTTTGTTGCCGGTTGATAAGAAATCTGTTACAATAAAAAATAGCGTTCATTTTTAGTCCTGTCAAAATACAGGGCAGTGAATTAAACAAATATTTGTTATGGAAATCATTTGCCGGATAAGTATAAGAAGTAGATGATATTTTTGAACCTTGTTATATTGACTGGAATCAAATATTGTGATAATTTTAACACAAACAGAATTTTCAAAACTACAGGGAGGTGCATGACATGAGCTTGCGTACATTAAACATTGTTCTGGTAGGTATGGTGGTTGTTTTTGCAGTTCTTGCGTTATTAATAATTTGTATCAGAATATATTCGGCAATCATCTCTAAATTCAGCAATAAGAACACCAACAGCGACAGAAATAATTTCCGGACCAATGATGTCCAAAGAACAGAGATTGCTGAAACCATCGTTGTTAATAACACTTCAACTGTCCAGAACGGTCTGAATCCGGAGCTTATTGCTGTTATTGCTTCAGCAATTGCTGCCATCATGGGCGGTTCAAGTGACGGTTTTAAAGTCAAATCCATTAAACGTATTGGACATACTACTCCTATCTGGAATGTTGCAGGGAGAAATGAGTATATCCTTACAAAACTATAATATAAATAAAGGAGATCAATATGTGGCAGGATTTTGTTAACGCGATATCGGATCTTATACAGGAATCAGGCTTTGCGAATATGACTCCGCTTCATATAGTTATGATTGTAATAGCCTGTGTTTTTTTATACCTCGCTATAGCAAAGAAATATGAGCCCTTACTGCTTGTTCCAATATCATTTGGTATGCTGGCAGCAAACCTTCCTCTAGGTGAACTGATGCATCCTGAATTATGGGATGCCACGCCTCTCGATTTCGGGGCTATACTTCACGAAGGCGGACTGTTTGATTTATTGTACCTTGGTGTAAAACTTGGAATATACCCTCCGTTGATATTCCTTGGTATAGGTGTTATGACCGACTTCGGTCCGCTGATTGCCAACCCGAAAAGTTTACTGTTGGGAGCTGCAGCCCAGTTCGGTATATTCGGAACATACCTCGGAGCCATGGCTCTCGGTAATTTCACAGAGAAACAGGCAGCCTCAATCGCAATTATCGGAGGAGCTGACGGACCTACGGCAATATGGCTTACCACAAAACTAGCCCCCGAGCTTCTGGGTCCAATTGCATTGGCTGCATATTCATATATGGCCCTGGTTCCGGTTATTCAGCCTCCAATCATGAAGGCACTGACAACTAATAAAGAACGCCAGATTGTTATGGAGCAATTACGCCCGGTTTCTAAAACCGAAAAAATACTTTTCCCTATCATAGTTACACTTATTACAGTTTTACTGATTCCATCCTCCGCTCCGCTTATTGCAATGCTTATGCTTGGAAATCTTTTCAGAGAAAGCGGTGTTGTAGGTCGTTTAAGTGAGACTGCCGAAAACGCATTAATAAATATTGTAACAATATTCCTGGGCCTGACAGTAGGTGCTACGGCGAGCGCGGACAAGCTAAGCCAGCCCGGGTTCGGGTTGAAGGCTCTTGCAATAATTCTGTTAGGGCTTATTGCATTCAGCGTCGGTACTGCTACAGGTATATTGTTTGGAAAGCTCATGTGCTGGATTACAGGCGGCAAGGTAAATCCATTAATAGGTTCCGCAGGAGTATCCGCCGTACCGATGGCTGCCCGTGTTTCGCAGAAGGTAGGCCAGGAATCCAATCCTCAGAACTTCCTTCTGATGCATGCAATGGGCCCGAATGTTGCAGGTGTTATCGGCTCCGCCGTTGCTGCAGGCGTTCTGTTGTCAATGGTAGGTTAATAATGATTGATTATAAAGAAAGGCAAGTCATCTTGACTTGTCTTTTTTCATGTCTTAATATAAACGGTAAATTCATTTATTTAGTTGGACAAAAAACGATGGTATATAATATAATAAACATCAATTGGGGAAACCAGCATTTTGCTGTGGCATGAAATATCCAGGCAAATGCTTGAAAAAGCTGGATGAAAGGTTTAAACAAGGTGATAGGCATGAAATATATTGTTGTTATCGGAGATGGTATGGCGGATTATCCCATACCCGAATTAAATAATAAAACCCCTCTTGAAGCCGCCAATAAACCCAATATGGATTATCTTGCACAAAATGGCGAAATGGGGCTCGTTAAAACAATTCCCGATACCCTTCCTCCGGGAAGTGATGTGGCGAACCTGTCGGTGTTCGGATATGATCCGCTGGTGCATTATACAGGCCGTTCACCGCTTGAAGCTGTAAGCATGGGAGTTTCCCTCGGCGAAGATGATATTGCCATAAGGTGCAACCTGGTCACTTTGTCAGGTGAAGAAACCTATGAAGACAGAACCATGGTGGACTACAGTTCGGGTGAGATTACAACCGGAGAATCCCGCGAGTTGATAAAGTCAATATCTGAAAAACTTAACAGCAGCATATTTTCTTTTTATCCCGGAGTCAGCTACAGGCATTGCCTTGTTTGGAAAAACGGCAGGCTGGACCTGGATCTCACTCCACCCCATGACATCAGCGGGAAGAGAATTACAAACCATCTGCCAAAGGGTGACGGCAGCGAACTTTTGTTATCCCTGATGAAAGAAAGCACAAAAATCCTGAAAGAACACCCGGTGAACAAAAAACGTTTAGAAAAGGGCCTGAATCCGGCTACTTCCATCTGGCTTTGGGGACAGGGCAGGAAACCTTCACTGGAATCATTTAACAGCAAGTTTAATCTTTCGGGAAGTGTTATATCAGCCGTGGACCTGGTCCGTGGAATCGGAAAGCTGGCCGGGCTTAAAGTGGTTAATGTCGAAGGTGCCACAGGCAATATTCATACAAATTACAAAGGCAAGGCAATGGCTGCTTTAAATGAGCTGGAATCGGGCAGTGATTTTGTTTATATTCATGTTGAAGCCCCGGACGAATGCGGGCATCAGGGTTTAACTGAAAGCAAGGTTAGAGCAATAGAGCTAATTGATTCAGAACTGCTTGGTCCCCTGATGCAAGGTCTTTCGAAATGGGATTATTCAATACTTTTGCTTCCCGATCATCCCACACCGTTGTCAATAAGAACCCATTCGAGAGATCCCGTTCCCTTTGTACTCTATCGTAAAACCGACGCTAAGAAAAACGATAACGTGATTTATTGTGAAAAAGACGCGGCATCAACGGGAATTTTTGTAGAAAAGGGAAATACGCTTATAGAAAGAATGATAAATATTTAGATCATAAAAGCGGTTCGTTTTCGAACCGCTTTTATGATTCCGTTTGTTCTATTCAACTTTAAGTAACTCTTCAAGTGGCGGGATTTTTATTCTCTGACCCAGGATAATGGTATCGTATGGTGCCGGTATATTGTTATATTTGCCCAGTTTTTCAACATAGGTATAATTATCGCCGTAATACTTTCTTGCTATGGATGATAATGTATCCCCTTTTTGAACGATATGCTCTGTAACCTGTACGGGCGCCTTTGTTATTGTGGGTTCGGGCGTTATTTCAGGCTCCGGTGTAACCTCCGGTGTTGGAGTTGGTGATAATGTAGCAATCGGCGTGGGATCTATCACCACATCACCCGGATTGCTCAAATTCTTCATAATATTCTTAATGACAAAGAACAGAATCAGAATAAGCAGAACTGCTGTCATGAAAACCGCAGCATAATAAATTACATTTTCATATTTCCTGATATTCTTTTTCTTGTACTTATAAGATGGCGGCGGTACATTTTTCAGCTCTGCACCAGTCTTTGGTTTCACTGTTGGCTTCTTTACAGGCGCAGCATTGGAAGATGATTTTATTTTGTCAACAGTCACAACCATTGCAGTCATATCGTCGCTGCATTCCCTGCCCATAGCTTCGGTTACTGTCCTGTATGCTATGTAAGTGCTGTCGCTGCGCATTGACAACAGGTCTTCAATGTACTCTTCCCCAAGGGAATTATAAACACCATCGCTTATCAGAAGGAATTTATCACCTTCAGCCAACTCAACCGGCTCGGTCTTGGAAACATTGATTTCATAACCGTCATCCTGGTATTTTTCATCCGCTTCTTCGGCATCATCATCCGGTAAAATAACAGGATCGGCCACTTCCCTGGATTTCGGAAAACCTGCGGTTAAGTGTTTAACCACGCCGTTATGCCAGTAGAAAACATGACATGTTCCATATGTTGCCACAACTGCGCTGCCGTCGGTAATCAGGAGACCTGCAAAACCCATTTGCCTTTCCAAAGCTTCTTTAGGCATATCATTCATTTCATGGAAGCTTAGAACATATTTTGCCGTTTCAGTAACCCTTGTGGTAAGTTCCCTGGTTTTATAATCAATATTCCCGTCCTGGACCGTTATTTTTTCATGAAATTTACCCAACTCCCTGAGAATTGAGAAATTAACCTTTTGCTCATCATCGAAAAATTCCATATGATCAGCAATTGCAAAGAAAAATTCACCTGCACGGCTATCTATTGAAGCTTCCATGTTGTCGATGTGATGCTCGGATGAAAACTTCCCGTTCATGTAAAAGTCATCACAATTCTGTTCCTGCTCCAGCCCCTTGCGTGAATAGACACTGGCATTTACCTTCATTAAATCACTCATTTGGAATTTTCCTTCTTTCGACAAGTTTTGGATATTCCTTAAATTATCATATCATAAGGATTGATTGGTTTCAACAAAAAACGGCCAATTACCACAAATGTTTTTGTAAAAAATTCAGGTATTTGCGAAAGCGGATTCTCCTTGCTATTATTGAGTTTGGTACGGAAAACTTCATGCAAAAAGATGGCTGTTATCCTGTAAAGGATATCTGCCATCTTTTGGCAATAAAACATCAGAGTTGCCTTTCAGAAACAAATCATATAATGCCTGGTCAATAACCTCTCTTATTGCTGGCCATTGGGTGTAAATGTCGCGCAGTCGGTTTCTTCGCTTGAAGATGCATTGCGGGGTTGCACTTCTATCTTTTCTGCGGAACATTTGTCACCCGACATATAGTAGTAGCAGCTATTTACCACACACTTAATTCCTTCATTGGGACGGTTCATTTTTTCTACCTGCATAGTTAACCTCCTTTGCCAGATTTCTGCTGTTTCTTGCAGGGATCCATTTAAACTATTGAAATATCCCTGTGAAGCAATCATTAATATAATCTGCTAGAATATGTTTTTAATACAAAACAAATTTTAGAAATAATTAAGTTTTTAACATTCGTTGTATTATCGGGTTGTATTCGATATAATATTCTTAGTGTTTTTCAATTAATTTAACTTTTGCGGGGTCGTATGTTATGAACAGGAACAAGTTAAAGTATTTCAGTGTCAGAAAAATCGTAGATTTAAGAGACATGGTCAGGCAGAGTGAGAAGTTGAATCCCGGTTGCAGCGCGTTTACCCTGAAAGACAGTAATGGAAATTTTACATCGATCACCTACACGAAATTTATCGAATCTTTGAATGAGCTTGGAACAGCTCTTCTTGATTTGGGATTGAAAAATGCCAAAATTGCCGTCATGAGCGAAAACAGGTACGAATGGTGCCTTACCTATCTTGCAGTTGTCAATGGGGTTGGAGTTATAGTTCCTCTGGACAAGGAACTTCCGATCAATGAAGTGGTTTCCCTTTTATCCCGTTCGGAAGCATCAGCCATAATAACATCTGCAGATTATGTAGATAACATAATAAAAATAAAAAAAGACCTGCCCGAATTGAAATATGTAATAAGCATGGATCCTGTCGAAAAAAGCGAACAAGACGGGATTATATACCTGCACGAGTTGATGGAAAAAGGACGAAACCTGATTGAGTCAGGTAATCGGGAGTATATCGACGCGCCAATTAATCCTGAAGAAATGAGCATGCTGATTTTTACTTCGGGTACGACCGACAAATCAAAAGGAGTAATGCTTTCCCACAAGAATATCTGCCATGACATAATGGGAGTATCGCAATTGCTTACTGCCGACAACCGCGACAGTATTCTTTCGATTCTTCCGCTCCATCACACTTATGAATGTACCGCCGGTTTTTTAACAATGGTTTATCTCGGCGTTTCAATCGGCTTCTGTGAAGGCTTGCGGCATATATCAAAAAATCTCCAGGAATATAAGCCAAGCATTATTATGTCGGTTCCGTTAATCCTTGAAAATGTATACAACAAAATTGAGAAAAAAGCCAAAAAGGAGAATAAATATATTAAATTCAGGTTTGGCCTCTTTCTTGCCTCCCTGCTCGGAAAACTCGGATTTAAAGATGTCCAGAGAAACCTTTTCAAGGAAGTGCATGAAAACCTCGGCGGGAACCTGAGGCTCATCATATCTGGTGCATCGGCTCTTAATCCGAAAATAAGCAAAGCATTCCGCGCAATGGGTTTTAACCTGCTCCAGGGATACGGTCTTACAGAGTGCTCACCCATTGTTACCGTAAACAGGCTAAAGGAATACAAGGATGGTTCGGTTGGTTTGCCTTTGCCGGGTGTTGAGGTTAAAATTGACAATCCGGGCAAGGATAAGATTGGTGAGATTGTTGTCAAAGGCGATAATGTTATGCTGGGATATTACAAAAATGAAGAAGCAACCCATGAAGTCCTGAAGGATGGGTGGCTTTACACCGGTGATTACGGCAGGATAGACAAGGATGGATTTTTGTATATAACAGGACGCAAGAAGAATGTTATTGTCACCAAGAACGGCAAAAATATATATCCTGAAGATATCGAACTGTATCTGAACCAAAGCCCCTATATCCTTGAATCACTTGTTTACGGTGTTGACGATCCCGAAGAGGATGAGACCAGAGTGTGCGCCCAGATAGTTCCGAACATGGAGGTTATCGAGGAGGAGCTTGGCAAAACGCCTTCAGAGGAAGAACTTCATAAGATTATTCTGGCTGAAGTCAAGAAAGTAAACAAAAAGCTTTCTTCATATAAAAGAATCCAGCATTTTGATATAAGGAAAGAAGAGTTTGAAAAAACCACAACAAAGAAAATAAAAAGATATGTTGAACTGCTTTCGGTCAACATTTCAAACCTTACAAGCAAGCTGAAATTAAAATAACGCCAGGTGAAATTATGCTGTCAACCTATCATACCCATAATGTCTTCTGCGACGGACAAAAGACACCCGAAGACTACGTTTTGGCTGCCATAGAGAAAGGTTTTTCTGCCATTGGTTTTTCATCCCATGCCCCCTTTTTATTTGATACGGGCTGGACGATGAAACGGGAAAACTTAAGCAGATATATTGAAAGCATAAAAGAGCTGAAAGAAAAATACAGTAATCAAATACAGGTTTATACAGGCCTTGAAACCGACTACTATCCAAATTGCAGGGACTTCAGAAATCATCCCGGCATCGAATACACAATAGGTTCGGTACATTTCATGTATTATAACGAAGAGAACAACAAGTCTTTGACGGTGGACGGACCCATGGATGAGTTCAGGGAACTCCTGGATTCGGTGTTTGACCGAAATGTCAGAAGGCTAGTCGAAACATATTACGACCTGGTTGCAGAAATGGTTAAAACCTGTCCGCCTGATATTTTGGGACACCTGGATATTGTAAAAAAGAACAATTCCAACAGCCTTTTTTTCAGTGAGTCCCATTCATGGTACCGGAACAAGGTTGAAGAAGTCCTGGATGTTATAAGTAAAAGCAACGTAATTGTAGAGGTCAATACCGGGGGGATTTCCCGGGGATATACCGCAGAAACGTATCCTTCGGAATGGATTATGAAGCTGATGCGGGATATGGATATTCCCGTAATATTGAATTCAGACGCGCATCATCCCGACTGGATTGACTCGTACTATGCCGAGGCTGTTGAAATATTAAAAAGATCGGGCTATACCCGCCAGAAGGTACTGATTAACGGTAACTGGCAGGACGTACCATTATAGTATTCAGGATTACTGTTCAGAGGTTAGTCTGACACACTTCAAAGCCACTCTGCATTCATTTGAGAGCATGGAACTGTACTGCCCCGGATATGGAGACCGCAAAGTATAATTATTTTATATTATGGAGCATGTGCTGTAGCAGAACGGTCCTGCAATCCGCAGGACCGTTTTTATGTAATCAGCTTTGTTTAATATCTGCCGTATTCGTTTACCGCCCACAAAAATACCTTTATATTATCAAACGGCGTACCGGCGGCAATGCTGCCTGCAGTTGTCGCAACAAGCCCTCCGTCCGCTCCTGCTGCCTCAATATCTCTTTTAACTATTTCTATAATTTCCGCAGGGCTTCCGTTTCTCAGTGTGAAAGGCGGCATCTGGCCGTGAATAACAGCCCTGGGCATTGCTTTTCTTATCTCCAGGGGATGTATCGTCGGACCGAAATTGACATTATTGACACCCAGGTCATTCAGTATGGGCATCAAATGCCCCATTGCACTGTCCGAATGCTGGTACCTGTAGTCATCAGGTCCGGGTGCAAACTCTTTAAACACCCTTTCAAGGAACGGTGCACAGAACTGCTCATACTGCTTTGGCGGGAACAAATAGCAATTATCGTCGGTGATCCAATAACCGGGCTTTAACTTGGAGTTTGTTGCTTTAAGCATGGCCTTGTGATATTCAACCATCTTTTCAGTTAAGATCTCAAAAAACTCCTTCATTATTTCGGGCTCTTCCATGATGAATATACATGTATTTTCTGTACCAAGAATACTTGTTGCCATTGTTGCCGGCCCCCTGTGCCCCCTGCTGCCATAATCAAGCTTAATGCCTTTTTCTTTCTCCAGCAGTTCCTTTTCCGCATGCCATTCTTCGGGGAAGGCTTCTTTTTCCATGTCCAGTTTTTCAGCTCTTTTAATCAGGTCTTTAACATCTTCAATGTCCTTAACTTTTGATTCAAGCCATGGTGTGCCCCCTTCACTGTATTCCCAGTGGGCACCCATGATAACTTCAAACCTGTTCGGCGATGCCTTCATGTCTTCTGTTTCGTGGAAATGACGCATTCCGATGGCTTTCTCCATCCTGTCGTTGCACAATTTGTGCAGCTGCAGCCTGTATTCCCTGTCCTTATAGTAGCGTATTGTGGATTCAATTTTCATTTCTTCAAACAAAAAGTGATCATCAAATGGAAGCTTCACAGGTACACGAGGTTTGCTGGTTGTGAAAGGTTCAAAACACTTTTCATTTTCTTCCCAGAATTTTTTATAATCCAACTCGTAGGCCATATATAATTTCCTCCTTTATATATAACCACTACCATATGTTTTTTGGGGCAGCGGCAAAATATACCGTTACAGTCGAACGGGCAGACCGAATAGTCTGCCCTGCAACCGGCAAACAGTGGTTTGCCTCTATTTTTTGACCACTATATTTACAAGACGCCTTGGTACCACGATTACCTTTACAATTTCCTTGTCTTTAAGGTAAACGGCAGCCTTTTCATCCTTCAATGCAGCTTCTTCAACCGCCTTGTTGTCCGCGTCCTGCGGAACCAGTATCTTGTACTTGACCTGACCGTTAACCTGTACGGCCATTTCAACTGTGTCCCTTACCAGCGCAGCAGGATCGTATGAGGGCCATTTCTGGTTGAATATTGAATACGGATACCCCATTTTTTCCCACATTTCCTCACAGAAATGCGGCGCAAAGGGTGACAAAAGAATCAACAAGTCCCTGATAACTTCCTCCATCAAGGCCCTGTTTTTAACTTCCAGCGCATCATATTTATAAAGGGCGTTCGTAAGCTCCATCAAGCGGGCAATGGAAGTATTGAACTGGAATTTGTCCGCATCCTCGGTAACGCCTTTTATTGCGGTGTTTTGAACAAAAACAAGCTCTTTTTCATCGGCTCCGATCCTGCCGGTGGTTTCATCATTCTTCTCTTCCACAAACTTTTCCACGAGCCTTTCCACGCGGTTGACGAACCTGGCGATGGCTTTAATGCCTTCATCACTCCATGGTCCACCCTCGGTATACGCAAAACCGAAGGCAAGATAAAGCCTGAATACATCTGAGCCATACTCTGCTATATATTCATCGGGTGAAATGGTATTTCCCCGTGATTTACTCATTCTTGCACCGTCAGGGCCCAGAATTGTTCCCTGGTGTACAAGGGATTTGAATGGTTCGTCAAAGTCCAGGTATCCCATATCCCTTAATGCCTTTGTGAAAAACCGCGCATAAAGCAGATGCATGGCCGCATGTTCTGCTCCACCAACATATTTGTCAACAGGAAGAATCCTGTTTATCCATTCCCTGTTGAATGCTTCCTTGTCATTGCGGTTATCGGGATACCTCAAATAATACCATGATGAGCAGACAAAAGTATCCAGCGTGTCGGGATCCCTTTTCGCCGGCTTTCCGCATTTGGGGCAGGTGGTATTTATAAACGATTCACATTTTGCCAGCGGTGACTCTCCATCAGGAGTGAATTCCACGTTGTATGGCAGTTCAACAGGCAAATCCTCTTCCGGAACAGGCACAATTCCGCAACTGTCGCAATGGATAACAGGAATGGGCGCTCCCCAGTAACGCTGCCTTGAAACCAGCCAGTCCCTCAGGCGGTAGTTAACCTTCATCTCTCCTTTATTCTCTGCTGCGAGTTTTTTAACTATTTCGACTCTTGCCTGCCCGGAACTCATTCCCGAAAACTCCCGGCTGTCTACCAATACGCCGTCCTCCACAAAAGGAAGCTCGTCCGGCGAACCATCCTTGCTCTTGATAACTCTTTTTATCGGAAGATTGAATTTGCTTGCAAATTCGAAATCCCTTTCATCATGCCCGGGTACTGCCATAACACAGCCTGTACCATATCCGGCCAAAACATAATCCGCGATCCAGATGGGAACCTTTTCACCGTTTACCGGGTTAATAGCATAACTTCCTGTGAAAACACCCGTCTTTTCCTTTACCGTGGACAGTCTTTCAATTTCGGTCTGCTTCTTTGCAAACTCCTTGTATTCTTCAACCTGTTCCCTGTACTCGTCGGTTGTAATCTCGTCAACAAGTTCATTTTCGGGTGCAAGAACAACATAGGTTACGCCGTAAAGGGTATCCGCCCTTGTTGTGAACACCTTGAATGTCCTGTCGCTTCCAAAGACTTTAAACTCTATTTCTGCGCCCTCTGAGCGGCCAATCCAGTTTGTCTGGATCTTTTTGGTCTTTTCGGGCCAGTCAAGGTCGGGAATGCAGTCAAGAAGCTCCTGGGCATATGCGGTGATTTTAAAGAACCATTGTGTCAAATCCTTTTTCGTAACCTCGGTATGGCATCTCTCGCATGCTCCGTCCACTACCTGCTCATTTGCCAGAACGGTTTTACAGCTCGGGCACCAGTTTACCGGGGCCTTCTTTCTATATGCAAGGCCATGTTCATAAAGCTTCAGGAAAATCCATTGCGTCCATTTGTAATATTCTGGTGCACATGTTATCACCTCGTAATCCCAATCATAGGTTGCACCCATTTCCCTGAGCTGTTTTTCCATTGTTCTTATATTGTCATAAGTAGAATCCTTTGGATGTATTCCCGTTTTAATGGCATAGTTTTCGGCAGGCAATCCAAAAGCGTCAAACCCCATCGGATGAAATACGTTATACCCCTGAAGCCTCTTCATCCTGGCCCACGAGTCGGTCAGCCCGAAATTATACCAGTGTCCGACATGCAATCTGGCTCCTGAAGGATATGAAAACATTTCAAGACAGTACAGCTTCTTGTCCAGCTTTTCCCTGTCGAATTTATAAAGCCGGGTCTCTTCCCATTTTTTCTGCCATTTTTTGTCTATGTTCGTTGAATACGCCATTTATTCCGCCTCCTATATATACAGCGCTTTATGAAAATCGTGGAAAAGCGCATAACTAATTCTGATTTGAATTTTCAACCGGAATGGGCCTTCCATCACGCCACAGTCGTTCGAGGTTATAAAATTCGCGATCTTCTTCATGAAATATATGGACAACGATATCACCATAATCCATCAGAATCCACCTGGCGTTGTTGTATCCCTCAAGCCGCAGAGGGTTTACTCCTTTTTCCCTCAGCCTGAACTCCACTTCATCTGCAAGGGTTTTTATGTGAGTTGTTGATGTACCGCTGCATATAATAAAATAAGTTGCAACCGTTGTCAATTCCTGAATGTCAATAACCCTCAGGTCCCTGGCTTTTTTGTCCTCCAGTGCGGTGACTATTTCATTATACATTTCACTAATCTCCATTTAGTTTTTATAACCTCCTGTTCTTGGTTCTTTTATCACATATATGTCTTAATGATAACCTTAACGGAAAATGCTTTCAAGGGATATTTTATTGCCTGTAAACCTGTCTGGGTAATCGTTACCGTTCAGAGGCCAGTATATAAAGTATATAACTCATTTGGTACATTATCCAGGTATTCTGGCAGCTGGTTCAGCGAATAAATATAAAGCCTGTGCAAAGCCCTGCTGCATATCGTATAAAACAGGTTTTTCTCATCAATGCCGGTGTACGGTGTATCCAGGTTCAATACAAAAACCGCATCAAACTCCAGCCCTTTCGACAGGTATGAAGGCATTACCGTTATACCGCGCGGAAAAGCCGTTTCAGGTTTAACAACAAGATTGCAGGCAATGGATCCCGACAGGCTTCTGTGTATCATTTCGGCTTCAGGCCTGTTCCTGGCAATCACGGCAACCGACCTGTAACCATTTTGGATTTCTTTTTTTATATCTTTTTTAATACCTTCAACACACTCATCAAGGGACTTTACCACCTTAACCGACGGCAGCTGTCCCGCCCTGTTTATTATTTCTGTCTCATCTTCAATTCCTGCAACATGATTTACAAATCTCGTAATTTCACGCGTGGAGCGGTAGCTTTTACTGAATTTTATATGGGATACATTCCCGGTCCGGAAGATTTTTCCCAAATCGCCGGTATTCCCGATGTTGGCATAGGGGTTCAGGCTTTGATTCAAATCCCCCACCAGGGTGAAATTGCTCGACGGAAACAATACATTGATTATCTCCATCTGCAGCAGCGTATAATCCTGCGCTTCATCCACAACCACATGCCGTATATGCTCTCTGCGGGGTATTCCGTATAATTTCCCCTTTAAATACAGTACCGGTGCAAGGTCTTCATACAGCAGGATTCCATGGCTGAGCCGGTTAATGGTGAACCCGGCCACATCGGAAAACTCTTCATCCAACATGTTTGACCCGTCAAACATTCTCCTGTAGGCATCAATAACAGAAAGCATTCCAATATGCCGCACCTTGTCACGCAGAGGCTTGAATTGTTTTAAAACCGTCCTTATCGCAATCCTTCGTTTTTCATATGGTTTCATATCGGACATTGCCGGGTCCTTCATCAGTTTTTCGTATAATTTTTCGATTTGCTTATATTCCTGCTGCTTTACAAGGTACAGAACACGGCTTTTTATTTTCTTAAGCCTTGGAATCATTGGAAGGTAGGCATAGTCCTTCCGGAAAAGTTCTTCCTGCTCCTTTGCTGAAATAATCATATCATTGTTTGCTTTAATGTCTTCAAATACCCATGGATTATTGTACAGATACTTTGCATATCCCTCGAGCTTTCTTATAAATTCCGCTGATGATTTATACCTTATGGACTTTGTCCTTACATTATATTCTTCACTGTCCTTCCGGCCCAGAATATACTCCATCTGCTCGTTTAAATCGGTTATCAACAGGCTTGTTTTGAGGTATTTTTTTGCAAATTCCATGAACGTGGTTTGCCTTACATTACCCTCACCCAGTTCGGGTAAGACTTCGGAAATATAATCACTGAACATTTCATTGGGTGACAGTATGACCACGCTGTCGTTGGAAATACTGTTCCTGTACCGGTACAGCAGGTAAGCCACACGGTGAAGGGCTATCGATGTTTTCCCGCTTCCTGCAGGACCTTCCACTATCAGCAGCTTATGCCCTTCGTCCCTGATAGCCTTGTTTTGCTCCCGCTGTATGCTGGTAACAATGGTTTTCATTTTCTCGTCTTTGCTCTGGCTCAGGACTTCCTGGAGGATATCGTCGTCAATTTTAACATCCGAGTCAAACATATATTTTATCCTGCCATTTTCTATCCTGAACTGCCTTTTCAGGATCAGTTCCCCTTCAACGTGTCCTGAAGGCGTATTGAACCCCGCCCTGCCTTTATCGTAGTCATAGAACATGCTTGATATCGGCGCTCTCCAGTCATAAACGAAAATTTCCAGGGTGTCTTCGTTCTGAACCATTGATATGCCGATGTATATCTGTTCCACATCGTTCTGCCCGTCTTCTATAAAATCTATCCTTGCAAAATAAGGACTGTTTTTCATCCTGCGAAGCCGGACTATCCTTTCTGCAGCGCTTCTGTACGTTGTTTCGAGGTTTCTCATTTCGTCAAGATATAATTTGGCCTGAACAAGCTGATCCATGTCCTGCAGGTCGTTTGGCGCACCTTCCACCTCTTCCCACATGTTTTTATATGTGGTTCGCATATTCTTCACAAATGCATTTTCTATCGCATACATTTTCTGCAATTGCCGATCTATCTCATCAAGGGTCCTGTTCAATCTATCTTCTTCATAAACCCTGTCTTTGTCCTGCATACTTTCCCTCCGCATTGTTAATTCACGTATTTCTTGCTTCCAATTTTTATGGATTAATATAATATACTACTGAATATAGCTATTATAAACATGCATCAATGGAATTTTAAAAATTCTTCGGTGCTTCCTCCAAGGTTTTTTATCGTACCGATAATTTCGTAGAATAAATTTTTTTCTATCCTGCCGGTTCTCTCAAGATATCCCCTGAGCATCGGAATCGCACGCCCGTCTCCATATACGCTTAAGCAGATTACTGCAGGCATTTTATCATCCATTGTCCTGAACGCCAGCCTGAGCTTCTGATATATCCGGTCATCCTTGCATTTTGAGCCGACTGATGCCAAAACATACAGCAGCATTTTCTCCACGGTTCCCATCTCTTTGCCTTCAAGAGCTTCAAGAACAGGATCAATTGCACAGGTACCTGCGTTCTTCAGCGCTTCTTCAATATGATCCAGCTCAGAACCCTTGTCATTTACTTTATAAGCCAGATTTATCAGCGATTGCACGGCGCCTCTGAGCTTAAAACTTCCCAGGGCCGATACCGCTGCGATAAAAACAATGTCGTTTCCCCGGTTTTCCAGGCAGGAACCCGCAAGTCCTGCAAGGGTGGATACAGCTTCATCCCGGAAGCTTTTAAGTTTTTCTATAATAATAACCGGAACCTCGTCATCCGCGTTTTCAACCATATACAGGAAAAGGTCGAGAACATCTTTAAAATCAGCCATACCATTTATCAACCCGGACGGTGTTGCACCGTTCAGCTCTTCAATCGGAGAGTTTGCCCATTCAGTCATCAGCCTCTCTTTTGCATTCTGATACCGGTCCAATTGCCTGTATAATTCAAATTCCTGTTTTTCAACAGAAAAATATCCTATTTCTTCTTCCGTGTTATTCTCAAAGTGTTTTCGAATTGCCCTGCAATAACTGTCAGTAAGTACTTCCTTAAAATTATTCATAATATACCTCCGTACGGCAAATAAACAGGTCAAGTGTCAATCTCTGACGAACCGTCATAAAAAAACTGTCCTGCTCCCATATACCGGTATGGGGGCTTTTTATTATAAGGATTATATCAGAATTATATACCATCCTCAAGGAAGAGAATCACGGCATTTCATAAAATATACCCCCGGCGAGGAGTTGATCCCCACCGGAGGCAAAGCCGATTATAATGTACTGCAAAAGATTGATTCCCGGCTTTACCGATTCGAATCATAAGCCGGTTCAGGTTCTGATGTTACCGTTCTTCCTTTTACCAGGAGAACTGCGGCTATGGATATGCACAGTACGATTGTAACGGCAAGGCCGCCTTCAAGGCCAAATGCCCCGCCATTCAGCAGCGTTCCCTCACTTGCAGGAACAAATGAAAACAGTGATACCCTCGTATCCAGTCCGCTCACTTTTATTCCAAAAATGTTTCCCTGTGCAAAATTCCACATGGTATGTACAGCACAGGCTCCCCATATGCTGTTGGTTTTCAGTACATATAATGATGCAAAAATCCCGAACAGTACCAGGTTTATAATGCCAATTACCGATATACCGCTATTGAAAATATGCATTAATGCAAAAAGGACCGAGTTTGTCAGAACGGCCAGAATAATGGAGTTTCTGCCTGCAATTGATATCATCAGGTAACCTCTTAACAATACCTCTTCGCTCATTCCCTGGATAACAAATCCGATAAAAAATGCCAAAAGCAGAACTATACCGTTCCCCAGGGTATAACCGTTATATCTTAAAGTGCCGCCCATCCAGGAAATTAAAACGCTTGCGCCAAGCATGACAAAACCTGTTACAAGCCCAATCCCGTAATCCGAAAATAACTTCTCCTTCGTAAATCCCATTGAATAAAGGCTCCTGTTCTCCAGGAACCTGCAGTAAATTATGGCAATTACCGTAATGATACAGGTACTGAAAAGCATGGGTAATACCGATTTCCCGGATACACTGTTCATCATTGCTTCAGCCGTAGCGGATGCCGGAATTTCATTGTTCATAACCGCTCTGACACCGACAATCACTCCGTAAATAATCATCGGAATGGACTGAACAATTGAGATTACAAGGTAGATACCGATAAAAATAAGCAGCTGAAGCGGGTAAACAGGTCTGAATTTTGCCTTTTTTGCTTCAACCACAATTGGCGGATAATTTTTGAATACCTCAAGCATACGAACAACCTCCGGAGTTAATCCAAGTTTTTCTTATTTGCATGTTATAATATCACAGTTCAGTATAAAGCAAAATAACATTCTGCCTGTATTTATAATACAATACAGTATTTTTTTAATTTTGTCTGTTTTTTGCAATGCAAAATTTAAAGATTATGATTTCAAACAAGTACTTCCAAAATAATGATTACATTAACCGGCTGTTATTATTTTTAAAACAGAAGAGCAAAATTGATGGTTCGTGTGGTTACCACGATACCCGGGATTATGCCAATATGATGCTGGAGGTGAAGAAAGCTGATGGATATAAATAGTTTTATCATGGAATATTGGAAGAACATCGCATCCCGGAATAAAACAGAGTTAAAAAAATACTTTCATGAAGATGCATGCATTCGCTGGCATAATACGAGCGAGCAATTTTATGTTTCAGAATTCCTGAGAGCCAATTGTGAATATCCTGGTGATTGGAGCGGAGAGGTTGAACGGATAGAACAGGCCGGGAATACAGTAATAACTGTAACACGTGTATGGACAAAGGGAATGTCTTTCCATGTAACTTCTTTTTTTGAAATAATTGAAGCAAAAATAAAAACCCTGGACGAATACTGGGGCGATGATGGGCCAATTCCTCAATGGAGAAAGGATATGCATATTGGGAAACCAATACGTTAAATTCATAAAGAATACAAATGATTCTGCAGAGAATGACTTGGAACGGTATACCCCTTTAAGCATGGATGGGGGGATGCAAAAGTTTTAGATCGTATTGATGCACCTTATACGGTCAGGGTATCAAATATTCATCCGGAAAAATCGAAAGATGGGCTTTACTATATCGATTATGAGGTAATTCCTTTAAACGATGACGTTAAGGTTACCCTGTCCCGGGCAGAGTTATTGGTTAACGGAAAAATAGTCAAATATTATACAGAAGGTAACCTGTTTAAGGAACAATTTATAATAAACACAAAGGAGCTGGATAATATTAACAACGCAACCTTCTCATGTATTGTTGACGCATGGGATAATATTTTCAACTTTAACCGTTCCAATGAGATGGTTTTGGATCCGTAAAATAATTTTTGAGTCCTTATACAAATAAGAAATTAAAATCTAATTCAATGGAAGTCCCTTGATGCTTGGGACTTACTACATTTTGTGACCGGTTTCGACAAACCTGCATATAGTGTAGTATAAGCTCCCTATAAATAAACAGATATATGGGAAATAAAAAACAACCTTGTATACTATTTCGTCATGTTTAATGGTAAAATATAAATATATACTTTCCGGGAGGTTTTTTTATGCAATTTACATTCAATCACAACAATATCAATGTCCTTGATCTGGATAAAAGCATTAAATTCTATGATGAAAATCTTGGACTGAAAGAAACCAGGAGAGTTCAGCCCGAACATGGCGAATTTATTCTTGTTTTCCTGGGTGACGGTGTTACAAGTCACCGGCTTGAATTAACCTACCTGAGAGACCGCAAGGAGCCTTACAATCTTGGCGACAACGAATTCCACCTTGCCTTCGAAGTTGATGATATGCAGGCAGCTTATGAGCTTCATAAAAAGAACGGGGTAATCTGCTACGAAAATAAAGCCATGGGAATATATTTCATAAATGATCCCGATGGATACTGGATAGAGATTATACCGAAAAAAGACAGAAAGTAAACTGAGTCACCGTTTAACCGGGAATACGGCAAAATTTCATCAAATAAAGGCAGCCCCGCTTATTTCGGCGGGGCATTTAACTTCTGCCGGAATATAATTAACATTTGTCAATATATCTGCCCTTTGGACTGAAGATATCGGGGCAGAAAATTATAATCAAAAGAATAATTATAATGATCCATTCCCAGCCGCCAAAAAAACCTTTATCATAGCAATCGCCCATCTATATCACCTCGCATACATTAGCTGATATATCCTATGCCGGAAACAGTTATTTGGTTACCGTAATATCGCATATCCGGTTATATAGATTGGCGTACTCGCGGGCGGACTTTTCCCAGCTTAAATCCTGCTGCATGCAGCGTTTCACTATTGTCTTCCATTCATTTTTGTTCCTGTAAACACGAATCGCCCTTATCACCGCATCCTTCATTTCATGCGCATTATAATTGGCAAAGGTGAAACCCGTACCCTCTCCCGTATATTCATTATACGGGATCACCGTATCCTTGAGCCCGCCTGTCTCCCTGACGACAGGTACGGTTCCGTACCGCATTCCATACAACTGTCCCAGGCCGCATGGTTCAAAAAGAGACGGCATCAGGAACATATCGGATCCTGCGTATATTTTCTGGGCCAGTACAGGATTATAGCATATATTTGCCGATATCTTGCCCTTATACGCTCCCTGCGCCCACCGGAACATATCTTCATATTTCTTTTCGCCTGTTCCAAGAACAATCATCTGAAGATCCATATCCAACAGCTCGGCTATCATTCTGTCTATCAAATCCATGCCTTTTTGCGCAACAAGCCTTGAGATAACTCCTATAAGAGGTGTTTCCGGATTGACATCAAGTCCTGCCTCCATTTGCAAAAGTTCCTTGTTCTTTCGCTTGTCTTCAATACTGTTTACCGAATACTGCACATATATTCGCGAATCTGTCTGAGGGTTGTTTTCTTCATAATCAATCCCGTTTAATATTCCGCAAATATCCTGCGATCGTTTTCCCAGTATTCCATGCAATTGTTCTCCGTAGTATTCTGTTTTAATCTCTTCCGCGTAGGTTTTGCTGACTGTTGTTATTTTCGTCGAATAAGCTATCCCTGCTTTCAGAAAATTTATATTGTCGTAAAATTCAACTCCGTCAGGGTGAAAATGCTCCCATCCGAGACCGATTATTTCATCCATCATGTTCTTCGGGAAAATGCCCTGGTATTTCAGGTTATGAATAGTCATAACTGTGTGCATGTGCTGATAAAAACCCCTGTTCCTGTAATACCTGTAGTGCGCATCAAGAAGAACGCTTACAAGGCCTGTCTGCCAGTCGTTGCAATGGATGATATATGGTTTGAAATCGATGACAGGAAGAACTTCCAATACAGCCTTGCAGAAAAAAGTGAATCTTTCCCCGTCGTCCACCTGTCCGTAATACCAATCCCGGTTGAAATACCGTTCATTGTCAATAAAATAAAACGGAACACCCTCATGAACCAGTTTGAATATACCGCAATATTCACGCCGCCATGTGAGGTTTACATAGGTATATCCGGCAAAACTCATGCTATTCACGTACTGCTGCGGTATTTGACTGTATTTCGGCATAACAACACGAATATCAATGCCAAGTTTTCTTAATGCCTTGGGAAGCGAACCAGCCACATCTGCAAGGCCGCCGGTTTTGGCAAACGGAGCCGCCTCGGATACTGCAAACCAGATTTTCATCACATAAAACCTCCCCATAGTATGTATAAGTTTAGTGTTCCTGACTTCAGGAATGTTTAAACCGGAAAATATCCCGGTAATTTCAGCACCGGCAGGTTTTGTAATCTCTTGCTTAATTTCTTTGATTGCTATACTATAGAGTAGAATGTTTCTTTTAGTTTTTGCTTTGGAGGTGTTTTTATTGCTGCCTGTAAAAAAATATTGGGAGGACCCATCTGTCCTGCATGTAAATTGCGAAAAGCCGCGTGCTTATTTTATCCCATATGAGTCTTATAACAATGCGCTTAAAGGAGTACGGGGCACATCGGGCTATTACCGTTCACTTAACGGAGTATGGAATTTCAGGTTTTTTCCGAGTGTTAATGAAGTGGAAGACGGGTTTTACAACGAAAACTTTTCCTGCGACGGATACGATACCATCCCCGTTCCTTCCAACTGGCAAATGCACGGGTATGATACACCCAACTACACAAATGTTACTTATCCATACCCCTGTGATCCGCCATATGTTCCGAATGATAACCCCGCGGGTATCTATATACGGGATTTTTATGCAGATGAAAACCTGGATGAAAAAGATGCATACCTGCTTTTTGAAGGTGTGAATTCCTGTTTTTATCTCTGGATTAACGGTAAAGAAGTTGGATACAGCCAGGTCAGCCATATGACTTCGGAATTCCTGATAACGCCGTACTTAAAACCAGGTCGGAACCGCATTGCCGTAATGGTGCTGAAATGGTGCGACGGAAGCTACCTGGAAGACCAGGACATGTGGAGGCATTCGGGAATTTTCAGGGATGTTTACATATTATACCGGGACAAGTCCCATATCCGGGATTTTTTCATTAAAACCAATCTCGATGATAATTACTCCAAAGCCACCGTTCAATGCGAGATTGAGTTTAAGAATGAAGATAACTCCAGTAACAAAACTTATTCCATCAGGGCGGTTGTCAAGGATGTTCATGGCAACGAAGTATTTGATAAAACAATGAACCTTTCACAAAAGGATTCATTTGAATTCAAAATTGACAATGCCTGCCTTTGGAGCGCTGAAACACCGCATTTATATCAATTGATCCTTTACTGCGGCAGCGAAGTAATCCTGCAGAAATTCGGCCTGGTTAAAACCGAGATTATAGATTCGGTAATACAAATTAACGGAAAACCTGTCAAATTCAAAGGTGTCAACAGGCACGACTCACATCCCGAACTCGGGCATACCACCCCTCTTGATCATATTAAAAAAGATCTTGTCTTAATGAAAAGGCATAACATAAATGCAATCAGGACCTCCCATTACCCCAACGACCCGAGGTTCCTGGAATTATGCAATGAAATGGGCTTTTATGTAATAGACGAAGCCGATCTTGAATGCCATGGCGTCCACAGGGCGGGAGATTTCTGCATGTTATCAAAGGACCCCGCATATTCGGACGCATTTCTGGACAGAATGCAGCGCATGGTGGAACGGGACAAAAACCATCCCTGCATTGTTATGTGGTCCCTTGGAAATGAGTCGGGGTTCGGTCCCAACCACAGGAAAATGGCAGAATGGGCGAAAAACAGGGACAAAAGCAGGCTCATCCACTATGAGGGAGCATTCAACAATGATGTACTGAAAGTGGATACCGACAATTCCTGCCTTGATGTTTACAGCAATATGTACGCCAGCGTGGAATGGCTTGAAAATACGTTTTTAAATATGGAAAACGAAAAAAGGCCGCACGTGCTCTGCGAGTATTCACATGCAATGGGTAACGGCCCCGGTGACCTGAAGGATTACTGGGATCTGATATACAGGCATCCAAGGCTGTCGGGCGGTTTTGTCTGGGAATGGACCGACCATGGAATCAAAACGCAGACCACGGACGGAACAACCTACTATGCCTATGGAGGCGATTTCAATGACGAGCCGAACGACGGCAATTTCTGCATAGACGGGCTTGTTTATCCCGACCGAAGGCCTCATACAGGCCTGCTGGAGCTGAAAAATGTTATAGCTCCTGTCAGGACCGAAGCTGTGAATCTTAAGACAGGTGAATTTAAAATAACAAACCTTTATGATTTTATAGACTTATCCCACCTGGATTTGAACTGGGCAGTTGAAAAAAACGGCAACCTGATTGACTCCGGCGCCATATACGGATTGAAAATCGCCCCTCATGAGTCGGAAACGGTGACCCTTGGCTATGACCTGCCCGAAAAATCCGATGGCAGATACTTTATCCGCATCTTCTATACTTTGTCAAGGGATATGGCCTGGGCGAAGAAGGGATATGAGGTTGCATTTGCGCAGTTTGAGCTTCCTGTTGGGCCTGAGGGAAAAATCATTGTTAAGGCTCCGCCTTTTGTCGGTGTACAAAAAAATGAAGAGAGCATTAAAATAACAGGCAGGAATTTTGAATATGAATTCAGCATGATTTACGGCTGTTTCACGAAATTGCAAAATGCCGGCGTCAATCTTATATGTGAAAAGCCCGTATTCACAGTATGGCGGGCACCGACCGACAATGACAGGAATGAAAAAAACACCTGGATGCAGTATGGTTATGACCGGCTGAAAACCCACGTCTACAATGTTGAGATTATTGAGCAAAAGGAAAATTCAATTTCCATTAAAACCACCTATTCCCTGGGTTCTTATACGCAACTGCCTGTGCTGAAGGGTACTGCAACATGGACAGTCCGGGGAAGCGGCGACATCTTCCTTGATAATAATGTACATGTACGGGAAAACCTTCCCTTCCTTCCAAGGTACGGCCTGAAACTTGTCATGCCCCGGGGCAATGAATTTGTGGAATTTTTCGGTTACGGTCCCCACGAAAGTTACATTGACAAGCACCGAAGCACATACAAGGGAAGATTCGAGACAACGGTGTCCGACATGCACGAAGACTACCTGTATCCCCAGGAAAACGGCAGCCATTACCAAACCGAATGGGCCCTTGTTGCAGATGCACTAGGTGCCGGACTTTTGTTTGTGGGAATGGATAGTTTCTCATTCAACGCATCCCATTACACACCTGAGAACCTGACAGAAGCAAAACATCCCCATGAACTTAAGAAACTCCCCGAAACCATTGTGCATATCGACTACGCCATGAGCGGTGTGGGCTCCAACAGCTGCGGTCCAAGGCTTTCACCCAAGTATCAGCTGAACGAAAGCAATATCAGTTTCAAGCTTCGCATAAAGCCGGTTTTCAGGCATGATGTCATTATCGATGATGTCATCCGCGAATGTATAGAATAGATTATAGCCGAAATGTAGCTTGCTGCGACAGAATACGGCCGGTTATAATGAAAATGAACAAGCGCTTTGTTACGCAGCATCCGGAAGCTGTAATCCTTAGGAAAGGAGTGATCTGATGAAGATTGTAACGGAGGTGGCTGTACTTTAACAGCCAAAGGTGTACGGGTAACACCGTACACCTTTTATAATTCTCCTGCGGTTAATTTCTGTCCGAACCTTTATAATCACTTGATTTTACTCTTCTTCCCGGGGTTCAGATCTATCTTCACTTTCTTTCGAGTTTTTTCTTCGATTCTTAATTTCGGCCCATATCCAGATAAACAACGGAATTATAATCTGAAATGGTATCGCATAGTATGGGTATATATTTAATGCCCAATCCGACATCTCCACTGTATTGTCATAAATAATAAAAGCGAGATACGTCATAATCAAACCGGCCTGTATTGTTATAACCCTGTAGTCGCTCAGATTGAATATTGATGATATCCCTTTACAGGCAACAAACAGGCACACGCTTGACTTAATAAAGCATGTAACGGCAAACGAAACGGATATTGTACCCTCCATTCTCTGGAGGAAATTGCCAAGCCGTATCCTGCCAAAGGAAGAGTATGACGGAAAGTAAAAATCCTGCACCGCAGGGCCAAGAATAAAAGTATTAACAAAAGTCAGAGTAATCAAAATAATACCTGATATAAACATCCCGGTCAAATAAACTTTATATGCCGAATCCCTTTTTTTAAGCGAGCAGAAAATTCCCAAAAAAACAACCGATTCTGCAAAAGGAAAAGAAAACACGGTAAATCCTGCCTCGGCTATCCTTTGAAAACCATTTATGAAAAACGGTTTTATATAATTAAATTTCATCTGTTTTAAAGACAGGACTTCCATAAAAACCAGTACGAAAATAACCAAAGGCAACGCATATGTACTTATCCGGCCTATAACTTCAATACCCGATCGTGCCGCAGCTATGGTTATTATGCTGAAACTGAGCAATATGACGATCAACGGAGTATCGTTCAATGTCGTTATATTCGCAAATTCGCCAAAATTCCTCAATACTAATGCTCCCAGGTGAAATGAATACCAGGTATATACTGCGATAATAACTGTGCTGGCCACTTTACCAAACAGCAGCCTGGCTATCTGGAACAAATCCCGCCCCTGGTATATGGCTTGTATCCTGGCATACATTAATGCAAACGGAATAAAAAGAACCAACCCTAAAATCCCTGCTATCCATGCATCATTCGTAACTTCTATTCCGGTTCCGATTACAATGGAACCTCCCAATAAAAACAGAACAACAATGCATATTGCTTCTTTGTCGGTAATTCTCACCATTTTATTTCTTTCCTACTTTCCGGATAAAGTGTATATTATTGCTTCAAATAGCCTTGCAGGACTTTGTATTTTCACATTAATGCTTATCAGGAATGCAACAGTAAATGATATTAAGGTCAATCCTAAGTTTACATAAAACTCCTTCCACATTTTTTCCTTGTATAACGGAACAAATTCATAAATACCCAGTAACGCATAACCGACAAAAACTATAACAAACATTCTATTCTCCTAATTCCAGATGTTTGAATATGATGGATGTATTTGGTATTTCCACTGTTACTGTAAGGTTCACAGCAATGTTGGCAAATTCCGCCTCGTAATTATCAGAGATTTCATACCATTTTGCGGGATTATCTTCATAAATTTTTTGTCCAAAACCAAAAATATCTGCCCTGTAATACCTTGCCTTATCAATTATTTTTTCAAGTTTACTCTTCAGCTGTTCTTCACTTAACCTCTTAATTCCATCCAACATTTCCATATAACTGAATTCCGGATTTCCGGTTACTTCATTAATAACTGCTTTTGTTTGCACTGTTATATCAAGCATTAACTGATCATCTTCTGTTTTTATTCTGGTTTTGGTATTATTACCCTTAATTTCGAGAGAAATACGGCCTGTACCTATTTTTGTAACTAAAACACCGCCTTCAATTTCATTTTTTAAAAATAGCATTGCCTTTGTCTCTTCTTCATCCAGATAACCTATCATCCTGCTTTTTTGGAAAATTGCAGCTCCGCTCAGAACAGGTACTGTTTTATCATCCATTGACAATAAGGTTACCACCGGCAAAGCAGGTGATATCTTGCCTGATCTCAACGCCTGGTTAAGTGTGTAAAGCCGGGTTTCAGGAGTTTCAGACAAAAATTTGCTGTTTTCGAGACTCTTGGCCAACGATTCTGACAGCACATCTCCCAAGGGTATATCCGAATTGAGGATTTCCCTGGCATCATATTCCTTAGATACCATGACATAAAGATCACCTCTTGCTTCTGCGTCCTGGCGGAAAAAGGAGATAGCTTCGATTATATCTTCACGGGCAACTTCCTCGCTGACAATCAGAATCCTGGTATGCCCCCAATATCCCCTTTTTCCCTCTACCGAAATAAGCTTTCTTACGGCATCAAACACCGTTTCACCCTCAACAGACAGTACTTTTGTAGATACCTGTGTCTGGGCTCCGCCGCTTACATCAAGCAACTCTACGGTAAGAATATATTGGTTTTCCACACCTTTATCCACTGCAGCTCCAACAACGACTGCCATTTCATTTACTTCCCTGTAATTCCAGCATGCTGCCAACATAAACAGCATAACTGCCGGCAGAGGAATAAAAACAATTTTTTTTCTCAAACGCTCTCATCTCCTGTTGGAAATTTGCCTAACCAGGTTTTTTGCTCCTATAATTTTGGGTCTGAGAGTCATTGTCCACCATGGTGCACGTATCCAGGCGTCCTGCCCGTCATGGTTTCTGAATCTCGTAATGGACATCATATAAGGAACCCCAAAGGAACGTATTGACATCAGGTGAAGGTAAATCAATATTATCCCGATAAAATAGCCATACAAGCCCAGAATGGAAGAGAGGATTAACAGAATAAACCTGAGCAAAACAAGACTTTCTATCAGTGAAGGCACGATCAAAGTTGTTATCCCGCTTATGGCTGTCACTATTATTACAGGTGCGCTTACAAGATGCGCCTCAACGGCAGCCTGGCCAAGTACCAGGGTACCTACAATATTCACGGTCTGCCCTACCGCGGTGGGCATTCTTGCTCCTGCTTCCCGTAATATATCAAAGATAAGAAGCATAATAATTAATGATAAAGATGTGGGCAGCGGAACCCCTTCCAGGGATGCTGACAATGAAACCAAAAGCTGGGTTGGTATCATTTCCTGGTGATACGTCACCAAGGCCAGGTATATGGCAGGGATACTTATCGTGAAAATTGAAGCCACTGCCCGTACAAACCTGTTAAAGCTCCCAAAAATAAAGTGATCGTAGTAATCTTCACTTACCTGAATGTTTTCCACAAGGATATGCGGTACTGTCAGAACAAATGGGCTCCCGTCGACAATAACGGCTATTCTTCCTTCAAGTATTCTTGCAACAACCACGTCGGGCCTTTCGGTATACCCTACGGTTGGAAATGTAGACAGAGGTGCGTCGCTGATTAGTTCCTGGATATACCCTGAATCCAGGATACCGTCTATATCTATCCTGTTCAGCCTTTGCTCCAGTTCCACCAGGACACTTTCTAGCGCGATACCTTCAATATAGGTTATGCAAATTGCTGTGTTCGTTTGCTTTCCAAGCTGCATAAACTTAAACTTGAGGTTTGGATTCTTAATTTTTCTCCTTATAAGCGATATATTCTTAATAATGTGCTCTGTAAAGCCCTCCCTCGGCCCGCGTATGACTTTTCCCGACTCAGGTTCGGTAATTGCTCTTACTTCCCACCCCTTTGATTCTACCAGCAAAGCGGTATCATATCCGTCCAGCAAAAAGATGGTGTCACCATAACATATTGACTGAAGAATCCTTTCCAGGTCATCTGATTCTTCTACATCATTTACAGGCAAAACCTTATTTTTAATATCCTCAAGGAGGTTGCACGATGTTGACAAGTCTCTCAGATCCTGCTCCATTAATGGTTCAATAATCTGCATGTTTATATGCTTAAAATCTATCATTCCTTCAATAAAAACAATGCAGCACTTCACCCGGGGCAGGTACCTGTTCTGGAATCTCCTGAAAATAACCGTACTGTCATTTACAAACTTATCTTTAAGTATTTTTATATTCTCTTCAAGGGATTTGGTCAGGTCATTGGTTCTCTTTGCCTCTTCCCTGCATTCCCTTTTATCGCCGAGTTTGATTATTTTCCTTGCCGTACGCCTCTCCCTTTTACCCTTTTGCATAACCATCACCGATAATATTCTTGTCCTTACGATAAATTATTATGCAAAATGTGGTTATCGGCGGGCATAAAAAAAGTGAATTTCTGAATTCACTTTTTTTACCGTAATACATATTAATTTCGTCTTCATCAGCAACTACAGCAAATGAACTCCCGCTTTTTCGCAAACAGCAATCGTTTCGTCATCCCATACCGATGCCTGTACTTCACCTATATGAGCCTTTTCAAGGAAGAATAAGCATAAACGGGACTGTCCGATTCCTCCGCCTATAGTATACGGCAGTTTGCCGTCAAGGAGATCCCTGTGGAAAGCGAGCTCTTTCCGTTCCGGGCAGTTTGCCTTGATAAGCTGTTCCAAAAGGGCTTTTTCATCAACCCTTATACCCATTGATGACATTTCAACCGATTTGTTTAACAGGGGGTACCAGAACAGGATATCCCCGTTCAAATGCCAGTCATCATAGTCCGGAGCCCTTCCATCATGCTTTTTCCCCGACTTTAACGTATCACCTATCTCCATTATGAAAACGGCTTTCTTTTCTTTTGTTATCTCAATTTCACGCTGTCCGGGCGTAAGGTCGGGATAAAGATCCTCCAGTTCCTGTGATGTAACAAAGTAAATTTCATCCGGCAGTTTCCGGGGAATGCCCGGGTACTTTCCGCATATGAAATCCTCAGCGCTTTTAAACACCTCGAAAATCTGCTTTACAACAGACTTTAAAAAATCCTTGTTCCTGTCACCCTTGTTAATTATTTTTTCCCAGTCCCACTGGTCAACATATATGGAATGCAGATTATCCATTTGCTCGTCCCGCCTTATGGCGTTCATATCGGTATAGAGTCCCTGACCGATGCCGAATTCGTATTTCTTGAGGGCCATCCTTTTCCATTTCGCCAGGGAATGAACTATTTCAACGTCGGCACCAATATGCTTCACATCAAAAGTAACCGGCCTTTCCACGCCGTTGAGGTTATCGTTCAACCCCGATTCGGGTCTTACAAAAAGCGGTGCTGAAACTCTTACCAGGTTAAGTTTTTTTGCAAGCTCATCTTCAAAAAAGTCCTTTAACAGCTTAATTGCAACCTCGGTATCCATAACCGATAATAATGACCTGTATCCCTGCGGTATTATCAAATGAGGTGTATTCCGTGACATTGCTTTTTCCTCCGAACCTTTATTTATAAACCTTCTTTTGGAGCAACAAATATTAAAAAATACTTAATATATATTACCTAACGTATGGTACATATGTCAAACAAAACATTCAGAAACCTGCAACCATAATCGCCCGGATCGCCCGCTGTTATACCAATCTGTGGACAGTAGCATTAACTGACGGCCATCACCCTGAAGAGCTGATCAAGGATCTTATCATAGCAACTGTTTCTGACATTGTACAATAATAAACGGACAAGCAGGCTGTATAGTTGATGTCCTGGACAGGGCCAACACCCTTTCATCCCGGATGGAAAGAATAGGTCTTGAAAACGCTGAAATAGGCTTGTTCGGTTCTGTAGCATGGGAAAAAGGCAAAAAGAGCCTTTCAACATCAGGATATAATGGTTTTTATGCCATATCCGGCTATGGCAAAAGCGACCATGAAATTGATCTGATTCTTCAGTTCATGGATAAGATAAACGAACGGGAAGCCCAGGATTTACTGTACCACGGAATTGAAGGAAGGCATTATATTGTCCGGGACGGAGCTGTGATAAGGCAGACTGCCGAGGGTGTTTCAGAAACCGAACGAAATGATTTGTCGATGCTGCTGACCTTTATTCCGAAGGATTTAACCACTCCTGTCGGAACCGATGAGCTCAGGGAAGAAATCGCAAGGATACAGGCTGAAAATGAAAAAATACTGGTTTCCAATCCTGCCGAGCCATTTACTTCTGAAGTTTACTATGCCAGGGGGAATTTCCTGGACAGCCTTATTAACAATGCAAGGATTAAGTTTATAACAGGAGAAATTGATGAGGCAGAGTTCCACGGCATGCTTAATACCTGGCTTGAAAGCGGCGGAGAGGAATATATCAGTGAAATCAACAAACTATACAGGGAAAATAAAGACAAAAAATAAATTGTTGGAGCTCTAACCATGAAACATCATGTATCAATTCCGGTATTTGTTAAACTGTTTGCAGCTTTTGTTCTGATAATGGTAATTCCCGTATTGATAATAAGCATCGCTTATTATTACTATTCATTTTCCTTTTTCAGGGAAGAACTGTTCAATTCCGGTACCGAAAAGCTTTACATGGCGCAGGGATTTGTTGAGGCATGCCTTGATGAAATCCAGAATGATGCAAAACAGATTGCACTGAACAAGACAATTGAAAACCTTAGCAACTTAACCGCCAACGATTCCAATACCGGCAGAAACATTTCAATAATATCCGATGTCCTGAAACTCCTTTACAATACAAAAATATCAAATAAAAACATCCAGTCGGTATACTTATACGATTATATTAATGAAATAATATACACATCGGACATGCTCACTTTTAACAGGGCTGATTTTTATGACACTGCCTGGATTGACGAGTATCAAAATCAAAAAAGAAACATCCTTTGGCTGGAAACAAGGGAGGCCGGAATTCCAATTACACGGGAAAGCTCTGCAAAGAGCGGGCTTGCAGGAACAAGCAGGGTTATCACAATGGTTTATCCCGTAACCTACACTTCCTCTTTTCATGGCCTCCTGGTAATTAATATAAAGGAAGATGAACTTGGCAAAGTTCTGGACCAGGGTGTGTTAAAATCGGCCGGAGAGATTACTGTAATAAGCCCTGACGGCAATGTTGTATTAAGCTCGGTGAACAACATTGTAACCACGAATATATCGGATCGCGAATATATCGCTGAAATACTCACATCAGGCAAAGCCTCAGGATATGTGCAGAGAAAATCAGGTAAGGAAAATTATATTGTCATATTCAACAGGTCAGATTACAATGGGTGGATTTATCTGAATGAATGCTCAATCCAGGAACTCCTTACGAGTTTTAACGTATTTCGCAGCATCATTTTAATAATTGCCATTATTATGACTGTTGTCGGCATACCTGCCTGCTATTTCATTTCCCGGAGCCTGTATAATCCGGTGAGGAGTATCGTGGAAAAAATCCGTATGCAAAAAGGAATTCCAAACGATAAAAACAAAAATGACATGGATGTTATATCAAATGTGCTTAATGATGTTTTAAAGCAGGGAAACCAGCTGCGTAGTTTATATGAGCATAACGCACGGCAATTGCGTGAAAACTGCCTTCTATCCCTTCTGAAGGGCAAAGCTGACCCTGATGCCATGCAGTATTTGCCCTTTGATGAAGAATATTTTGCATGTATCATAATCACGATTGACAATTTCAGTTCCTTTTCCCGAAGACTTTCAAATGATGAAACCTATTATACAAAAGAATTAATCCTGAAGCTGTTTATGGAAATGATGAGTTCATATAAGTGCGCCGGAGTCCAGCATGAAAAAAGCGGTATAGCAATTGTAGTAAATCTGTCCCCGGAATCGGTAACATCCTTTAAATCCGATATAATACACTTGTTTAATGAAATCAAATCAAAGGCTTATGAAGTATATGACGGTACTTTCACCATTACAATAGGAAACCCCTATAAAGGGAGTGAAAACGTTGAAACCAGTTTTGAAGAAGCGAAAAATCTTGTAAAATACAGGTTGATTCATGGCAGCGATAAAATTACAGCTGCTTGGGACAGTGGTATTGATGAAAGCAATGAATATTATTATCCTTCTTCCATAGAGAAACATATTTTTAATTTTTTAAAATTAGGAAACTCCAGAGAACTCATGGAATCAGTTGATGACTTTTTCGGCGAAATCCGTGAAAAAAACCTGTCTTATGATAATATATTGCAAATAATTAACAATTTATTAGGCGGTATTGTAAAATACATGCTCAATGAGCATCTGAACCCGGGTGAAGTTTTTTCAACCGACAAATCATTGTACCAGCACCTTTCCACCCTTGAAACCCTTGATGAAATCCGGCAGTGGATAAAAAACATATTTGCTTCGATTATAGAGTATACAAGGATTCTAAAATCCAGCCAGAACAAATATATCATGAAAGTCCAGGAATACATTCATGAACATTACGGTGAAGACATCAACTTTGAGGAACTTGCCGACACGATTGGAGTAAGCTATTCCTATCTCCGAAGGCTTTACAATGAAAAGCTGAACATGAGCATTACCGACTATCTTAATAACTACAGGATAGAAAAAGCCAAAAACCTGTTAAAAAACAGCAGCCTTACATTGCAAAAAATAGCACAAAGTGTAGGATACAGCAATATTCAGAGCTTTAAACGGTATTTTAAAAAGTATGAAGGAATAACTCCATCCGAGTATAAGAAAATTTAACAATCGGAATATCTGTGTATTCGGGTAGCAAATTTTTATTTTTGATCACCAGGTATTAATTTTGATACTTTTTCATGTTATTTTCCGTGTAAATTACCGTTACCCCGTTCCCGCATCAAAAAAAAGGCCGCCTGATTATTCCAAAATGCCGTTTTTCAACTGTCATTTCGTAAAAAAACTGTCATTAACGGACCGATTCCCGGCAAATGATCAAAAATGAACCCCTTTAAGATTTCTGGATCTTTATCCATGCCATTTTATCCATTATGATAATACCGCATAAATTGTTGTTATTCATAATTGCCGCTCGTTTTGACAACTTGCGGCGCATCGTTGCTGCAAAGTTGCGCTGCACGTTACTCATCAGCAAAAAATTTAAGGAAAGGGTGAAAGGAAATGAACATTAAAAAAACAGGAAAATTACTGTCCGCTGTTTTATCAATCGCGGTCTTCCTGTCAGCAATCCCGTTAAGCTTTGCCGGAAGCATTGAAGACACCGACATGTCCGAATTCAGTCTGATTACCGGTACTGACTTCGAGGATGGTAATGCCTGGGGATTCGTAGCCGGAACCGGAGCAGGTGTTACCGTGCAGGAAGACGTATACGGCAACAGTTACCTTGAGGCAACAGGTTCAGGTAATGGCGGCCGCTCTATAACAAAGGCCCTGGATGTGGCAATAGACGAGTCCTTGGTTTTCATCAGCTTTGACTGGAAACCTGGCGATGTTTCATCATCTTTAAATTCCAGCGAAATATTGTTCAGAGATTCTGACAGCAAACCAATATTCAGGCTTGTCAAAGCCGGAGGAACGAATGGTGAGATTCAATACGGTGTCGGTACAACGGGTATCGATCTCAACGGCAATGTAACGATTGCAGGAGAAACAGTAGATTATGGAATCAAGAGAGACGAAAGCTGGCTGACGGTTAACCTGTTATTTGATTTTACAAGAAATAAGGTATCGCTTAAGGTATGCAACCTGGGTGAAAGCACAGGATTCGAGGGAAACGATATACCCCTGGCTGCAAATAACGGCAAAATAAAAACCATCGCCATTAACGGAAACCGTGCCAGCGGAAATACATTAGGTTTTACCACATGCCTGGATAATTTTTATATTTACGGCAAGACAGTTACCCCGGCACAACCTGCCAATATAGTCTCAATCAGCTCTGATTTCACGAAGTCATATACTTTCCCGACAGGTACGGCAAAAGATTCCATAATATCAAGATTTCCTGGCGAGCTACAGGTTAACCTTGAGAACAATACTGTTGCATCAGTAAAGGTAAATTGGGAGTGCAACAGTTATGATCCGGATACCGCAGGCGAATATACCTTCACGGGCACATTTGTTATCGAAGATGGTTCATATATCAAGAATGATAATAACATATATGCAACAATCACGGTAATTACAAGAGAAGCTTCCCCAATACCCGATATTGAAGGGTATACATATCTTTTCGGTACCGATTTTGAAAACCTTGATGCCTGGGGCTTTTCGGGAAATGCCAGCCCAGGAATTGCAACCGATGACGGAAACTATCTGAAAGCGGGCGTAGAAAACCAGTCGGGTGGAAGAAGCGCAGCAAAAACCTTCGAGCAGCCCGTAAACCATTCAAAGGTCATTATTCAGTTTGACTGGAGGCCCGGCACTGTTTCAACAGGCTCAAACTCCAGTGAAATCCTGTTCAGCGATTCCGCCAACAACCCTATCTTCAGAATTGTTAAAGCCGGAGGAACTAACGGAGCAATCAAATACGATGTTGGTTCAACGGGTGACAACATCGAAAATATAGCTGTTGTCACCGGAGTAAGCACAAATGGCGCGTGGCTTTCGGTTGATGTCAGATTTGATTTTGAAAAAAGAGAAGTTTCTTTTACCGTCAAAGACCGGGATAACCCGTCAAACAGCTTTGCAAAAACAGGTATCAGTCTTATTAACGTAAACCATAAGAATGATATAGGCAAAATGGCTATAAACGGCAACAGGGCGTCCGGGCAGTCATTGACCTTTGAAACAGGGCTGGACAACATCCTGATTTATGGTTCAGGTACACCTGCACCCGAGCCTGATGTAAAAAAGATTGTCTCGATTTTGACCGATTATGAGGATTCACTGACAATTCCTATGGGCTCGGCGAAGAAAGATGTACTCACGCTGTTCCCGACAAGTTTTGAAGTGCTGCTGGATGACGGAGGTAAAAGGACAATTCCGATAACATGGGACTGCGAAGATTTCGACAGCTCTTTACCGGACACTTTTGCTTTTAAAACAACATTTGTCCTGGATGGCTTTGTTGCAGTAACGAACCCGGACAATGTAGAAGGCGTAATATATGTCACACCCGTACCAGGTGAAACAGTTCCCGATATTGAAGGCTTTGTAAACCAGTACTATACCACCTTTGGTGATGTTGTTCCGGTTATACCCGCAAACTGGGGATTTACAACATCTTCGGCCGAATTATCAATCAACACCGACAATATTGCAGGAAACAATACGCCAAAGCTCCAGTTTTCAATCAATAACCAGGCAGGCGGTCGAGTCGCGACCAAAACGCTCGAACCTGCCGCACAGGGAAATATCATACTAGTTAAATTTGACTGGTATCCCGGACCCATTAATGATAAAGGATCAAATCCCAATGAAAACGGCGGTGAATTCAAGATTGAAGACAGCTCTGGCAACACGGTATTTACAATCAATAACACAAGGAATTCGCCACTTAAATTTTCCATCGGCAACAACGCTTTTGTTGAAACCAGCCACACAAATCCCCTGAAATGGTACGGCATTGAAATTTACCTTAATGTATTGGATAAACAAGCCCAGTTTGTCATTCATGATAAGGCTGAAAACATAAAGGACGTTTATGACCTATCCCTTGATGGCGTAAACTTTGACGGAAGCATTAAAAATATCAAGCTCCAGGGTGTACGTACATCGGGAAACAATCTCACATCCACCACATACCTGGATAATTTCGGCATTTATGTTGTCCCGGCAGCGTCCAACACGGTGGCTTATGTTGAAAAACTTCCATATCATCGTGTTTATGTTGGTGAAACCACGGATGATCTATCTTCAATCGGCTTGCCCGGCGAGGTTCCTGTGAGGCTGGTAAGCGGTGAAAGAGTAAACATCCCGGTAGCCAGGTGGACAGTGACCGGCAGGGAATGGAATCCTGAAGAACCAGGGGTTTATACCTTCATCGGAATCCTCGCAGAGACCGACGAATATGATAATCTGTACAACCGTACTGCAACACTTTATGTATACAACCGTCTGCCGGTCCCGGACAATAAACGGCAGGCCGAATGGCTGGACAGAGGAGTAATAGCCCTGTCGTCCGGTGATGGCATATTCATAAGCTGGAGATTGCGTGCAGATGAATACAGCAGCGACGTAAAATTCAATATTTATCGGAACGGAGAGAAACTGAACAGTACCCCGCTATCGGTTACAAACTACCTGGATGCCGGTGGAAAAGCCGATGATACGTACAAAGTTGAAACATTGCTGGGCAGTTATGTCATAAGTTCGGATGAAACAACCGCGTCTGACAGGAATTACCTTTCAATCCCGGTTCAAAAGCCTGCCGACGGTGTGAACAGGATCGGTGAAACATATACCTACAGCCTTAACGATGCAAGTGTAGGCGATCTGGACGGTGACGGCGAATATGAAATAATTGTCAAATGGTATCCGTCCAATGCCATTGACAGCTCGCAAAGCGCTTTAACAGGTCCTACAATTTTTGATGCATATAAACTTGACGGAACTCTCCTGTGGCGCATGGATATGGGATTAAACCTTACTTCAGGAGCACATTACCACCAATTCCTGGTTTACGACTTTGACGGTGACGGCAGAAGTGAAATGTTTATTAAGACTGCAGACGGGACAACTGTTTATGGTGCAACCAACGGAATATTCGACAGCAGCAAGGTTATAAGTCAAATAGGAAAGCCTGAAGACAACGGCAAGTATATAAATGATTCAGGAAAAGTTGTAGGCGGTCCCGAATATATTTCAATTTTTGACGGAGAAACTGGAGAAGTAATTGATACAATAGAATACCAGTTCCCGGTGGATTATAATCCGATCGCGTGGGGAGACGACTGGCACAACCGTTCTGACCGTTTCCTGGCGGCAGTGGCATACCTGGACGGCGAAACCCCCAGTGCTGTGTTCGGCAGGGGTTATTACGAAAAGACCACCTTTGTCGCATACAAGCTTGTGGACGGGAAACTGGTGACCGAATGGATATTCGATACCGACAAGGACGGCAGGCAGTACATGGGTCTTGGAAATCACAACTTGTCTGTTGCCGATGTTGACAATGACGGCTTTGACGAAATCATAGCCGGTGCCCTTACCCTTGATCATGACGGTACGGTTTTATATGCAATGGACGGGGCCATGAACCGTGAAAAAGGCTCACATGGTGATGCAATGCATGTCGGCGCTTTTGACCCCGATTTGGAAGGACTGCAGGTTTTCAGTGTCTTTGAGGATCCTGCCGTTGCAAGCATGCAATACAGGGATGCCGCAACGGGCGAAACTTATATGTCCTATTATGCATCAAAGGACACAGGCCGCGGTGTCGCAGCAAATATAGCATCCGAACCGGGTTATGAATTCTGGGGGGCTGCGGATTTTACAGATGTGCAGAAAGGATCCGGGCTTTACAATGTAAAAGGCAAAGTCCTGGAAAATGACTGGAGGGCTTTAGGCCTGTCCGCCAACTTCGCCCTTTACTGGGACGGAGATCTGCAGCATGAGCTCCTGGATGATATATCCATAACCAAGTACAATGAAAAGACAAAGTCTGTAGAAACCCTTATTGAATTCACCGGCTGCGTAAGCAATAACGGGACAAAGGCAACCCCCACCCTTCAGGGAGACATTATCGGCGACTGGCGTGAAGAAGTGGTCATGCCTTCTGACGACAGCACCGAGCTTAGGATATACAGCACTACAATACCTACCGAATACAGGCTGTTCACTTTAATGCATGATCATGTTTACCGGATGGGTATTGCATGGCAGAATGTGGCATATAACCAGCCGCCGCATATCAGCTTCTATCTTGGCGAGGATATCCGGGATAAAGTTCTTGCCGGAGCAATTGAAACACCAAATATATACTATACCGAAAAAACAGCTCCGTCAGCCCCGGTTAACCTTCGTATTGCGGCAATCGACAGAACAACCGCCACCCTTGCCTGGGAGCCTGCTATAGACAAGTCAATGGTTGAATATGAAATATACATGGAAGAGGTACTAAAGGGAAGAACAGGTAATTTATCATATACGGTTACCGGTTTAACTCCGGGAACCAAATATACGTTCAAGGTCTATGCATATGATGTCAGCGGCAACCGTTCTGAAGCTGCCGCAATTACCGGAACAACGAGCCCGGCTTCGGGAAGCGGCGGCGGAGGCCAAAGCAGACCATCAAGAGAGCCCAATTCCACACCTACCCCTGCCCCGTCTCCGACGGCAATTCCAAGGCAGACCGTCGAGGCTGGCAAACCTGCTTTCAACGAAGATACCGGGGAAGCCTCAGTGAAGCTGAACAAAAACATCATAAAAAATGCCTTTGAAAATGCTGTGCCCGGCGAGAACGGTGTTAAAACCGTACTGATTGAAATACCGGAGGTTGATGGTGCCACCTCCTATACATTAAGCCTTGATGCATCAATCCTGGCCAAAGCCGGTTCGGCGAATGAAAAAATCGAGCTTAAAACACCATTTGCCACTCTCACTCTCTCGGGCAACATGCTTTCAAACTCATATACAAGCAGCTCGGGAGAAATAACCCTGAAAATAGGAAAGGCAGACATCAACAATCTCCCCGATGATGTCAAAAGCGCCATTGGCGGCAGGCCTGTCATTGAACTCGGCCTGTACCTGAACAATGAACCGATTGGATTTAATAATCCCAATTCACCTGTATTGATTTCAATACCATACGAACCATCCGAAGAAGAACTGAAAAACCCCGAAAATATAGTTGTATGGTATATTGACAGTTCAGGAAATGCAGTGCCTGTTCCGACCGGCAGGTACAATGCCGAAAAAGGAACAGTGGAGTTTATTACATACCACTTCAGCAAATATGCAGTGGTACACTCCTTTAAAACTTTTGAAGACCTTGACGGGTATGACTGGGTAAAAAGAGAAATCGAAATCCTGGCTGCAAGGGGGATTATAAAAGGAACTTCGGCAACCACCTTCAAACCAGGCGATAATCTGACAAGGGCTGATTTCACATTGCTTCTTGTCAGGGCATTAGGACTTAATGCCAGGGTGGTTTCAAATTTTGCAGATGTTCGTCCCGACGATTACTTCCATGAAGGAATGGGTATTGCGAAAGCGCTGGGTATTGTAAAAGGCACAGGCAATAATATGGGTAGTCCCAGGGAAGCAATAACAAGGCAGGAAATGATGGTAATGGCAGCAAGAGCGTTAAGACTTGCCAATAAACTTGAAGCAGGTTCTGTTGATGACCTTGAAGATATAACCGACAGGGATGAGATTGCGCCTTATGCCATACATGATATTGCTTCATTGGTCAAGGCCGGAATAATACCCGAATACGAAACCAATACGGTCAGACCCGCTCAGCAGGCTACAAGGGCTGAGGCAGCCAAACTGATTTACAGGCTCTATAATATCCACAATAAATAAACACTGCCTGAAAAAAACCGGAGTAACATGGCTTACTCCGGTTTTTTGGAATTTAGCTTACATTATATATTACTGTCCGGAGGTTCGTTTAACAGCGGGTGATTCGGATGATTTCGCAAAATACGCCATACGCCGCGAGCATATTATCAAATGCTCCATCGAATAGAGAACATCAACAGGCTGACAAAGTTAAAATCGGTTTATCTTGAGTCATACCACGGAGTTTCAGAGCATTTGACAATAATCCCGAAGAAGGATCCGGAGATGGCTATTGCAAACTGGTATCTCCGAACAGCAAGACATTTTATGTATAATAAGTTCTGTGCAATATAATCCACTTGATTTCTTTATCCAACTGTCTTATACTTTTTTTATTAATTATTTTCATCAAAAGCTCTTGCGCGAACTCCATAACTCAGCTGTCATACCGCCTTCTTAGTTATGTGTAATGAGCCTGTCAGTCTGTGGTTTAGCCGCTGAACCCTAAACCGGTTTTCTTTTTGCTGCTTTAGGGTTTTGACTGCATTTTAAAATAAAACAGATGGAGGAAACCATGCTTCATATTAAATCAATTGACGAAGGATTGGAAATCTTTAAAGCCTTGGGTTCTGATGTCCGTATTCAAATAATAAAAACCTTGATTGCAAATAATGGCATGAATATGAATGAGCTCGCATCCGCACTGAATATTTCCAACAGTGCCATGACAGGACATATCAAAAAGCTCGAAGAATGCGGGCTTGTAACAGTTACAAATGAATCTTCCGGACATGGCAATCATAAAAAATGCATGTGCCATCTTGATAAGATTCTAATTGAAATGAATTCAAAAGAAGACCTGAAAAACATATTTGAGATAGACATCAAGGTGGGTCACTATTCGGATTACGAGGTATACCCCACCTGTGGATTGGCTTCTTCAGAAGCATTAATCGGCGAAGTGGACGATCCCAGGTATTTCGCCCATCCGGATCGGCTGAAAAGCAATATCCTTTGGTTTACAAAAGGTTATGTGGAATATATAATTCCAAATTTGCTGCCTCCAAAAAACAAGATTGATCAAATAACAATATCTGCAGAACTGGGATCCGAGGCTCCAGGCAGCAATGATGTGTGGCCTTCGGATATACACTTTTACATAAACAACAAGTTCATCGGATATTGGACCAGCCCCGGGGATTTCGGGAATGTTAAGGGTATTTTTACGCCAAAATGGTGGTATTCAAACTGGAACCAGTTTGGAATTCTTAAATTGATAATGATAAACAATAAAGGAACATTTATTGATGGTCTGAAGATATCGGATGTTTCTTTGAAAGATTTTGACCTGGATTTCAGAAGTCCAATCAAGTTTAAGCTGGCTGTTCCCGATAATGCCAGGCATGTTGGAGGTCTCACCATTTACGGGAAGGACTTCGGAAACTATAACCAGGATATAAAGGTTCGCATTAATTACAGTCCCATTGGTGAAGATTAATACCCACATTCATCAATACTCTTCTTCATTCCAGGAAAAATACACAGACTTGTTATATTGATTAAACCGTTGCAACAGGCCGGGAGGTATTGCTTTTCCGCCATACCTCCTTTTTGCCTTGTTACGGCAGATCATTGTTACTATTCAATGGTACTGGCTTGCAATATCCATCTGCAGGTCCTGCTCCGGTATTAATATCAAGTACTCCTGAAACTCCGCAGCATGATTCCGGATAAACCGGTTTTCACTTCAATGGCCTGTCAATGTTCTCTGTACGATGGAGCATTTGATAATACAGCCGAATCACCCGCCGTTATACGAATCTCTGAACGGTAACGGATGATTTCCCTACTTGTCTATAATTAATACATATGATTGACATTACCAGTTCCAGGGTGATATTATACATATGAGTTCATAAACATTATAAATATTTTATATTTTACTGAAATACATACTAATTTCCTCCTTGATTGGATTAAATTCTCTGCCTTGTGATCTACCCGAAAATATCGGGAATAAAATAAAGGATTTTGGGAGGCATAAAGTCATGGCCAAATATGTTATTAATGCCCTGAACAGGAAGAGCAAAATCAACAAAGAGATCTATGGTCATTTTTCTGAGCACCTCGGGAGATGTATATACGAGGGAATTTATGTAGGTGGAAACTCCTCAATTCCAAATACAAACGGAATAAGGAACGATGTAGTTGAAGCCCTGAAAAAAATAAAAATACCCGTGTTACGCTGGCCGGGCGGGTGTTTCGCCGATGAATACCACTGGATGGACGGGATAGGCCCGAAGGAAAAAAGGAAAAAAATGATTAATACTCACTGGGGCGGTGTTGTTGAAGACAACAGCTTTGGTACCGACGAGTTCATGGAGCTTTGCCGCCAGCTTGGCTGTGAACCTTATGTCAATGGTAACCTGGGCAGCGGAACAGTAAAGGAAATGCAGGACTGGATTGAATACATGACTTTCGACGGTATATCGCCAATGTCCGAATTAAGGGCGCAGAACGGCAGAAAAGAACCCTACAGGCTGAAGTATTTTTGTGTAGGCAACGAAAACTGGGGTTGCGGTGGCAACATGAGGCCGGAGTTTTATGCCGACATGTACAGGAGATACCAGACATATGTTCGCAACTACGGTAATAACAAGATCTACAAAATTGCATGCGGTCCAAACAGTGAGGATTATAACTGGACTGAAACAGTTGTGAAGCTTGCAGGAAGGTACATGGATGCCCTTTCCCTGCATTATTATACGGTACCCGGAACCTGGCAATCCAAGGGAAGCTCTACCAACTTCACCGAAGAAGAATGGTATGTTACATTGTTTAAAACGCTCAAAATGGATGAGTTGGTTACAAGGCACGGTGCAATAATGAGAAGATACGATCCTGAAAGACGCATAGGATTGATTGTGGACGAATGGGGAACCTGGTATGATGTAGAACCTGGAACAAATCCAGGATTCCTGTACCAGCAGAATACAATGAGGGATGCCCTTGTTGCGGGAATTAACTTAAATATATTCAATAAACACAGTGATACGGTTGTAATGGCAAACATCGCACAGACAGTCAATGTCCTTCAGTCGGTAATTCTTACCGAAGGCGAAAAAATGATTGTTACACCAACATATCATGTATTTGACATGTATAAAGAACACCAGGATGCAGAACTGCTTGAAAGCTTTATCGAAACCGAAACCATCGGTTCGGGCGGCTGCTCCGTACCCAACCTCCACGAATCCGCTTCTGTTGATGCCGACGGAAAACTGCATGTTACTTTATGTAACCTGTCACTTAGTGAAAGCTACAGGATAGAAACAGATATTATAGGCAAAACGCCTGAAAACCTGTCAGGACGTATATTAACAGGCAAAATGAACGACCATAACACCTTTGACGCACCTGAAAATGTTAAGCCTGCAGTATTTGACAAAATGTCAATTACACAAAACGGCCTGGTTATTGAAATCCCGCCAATAAGCGTGGTCAGCATCACAGTTGAGTAATATTGGAGCAGAAGATGGAAAAACCTTGCAGGACATGTCTGTTTAGCAGCATTGAAAGAGAACAGATCCAAAAAAATATCGAGGAGTATATAATCAGTCTTTCACCGGAAGAAAAAGCCGGTGAAAGACTTTATAAAGAACGCCTTGAATTATGCTCGAAATGCCCTGATTGCCTGGACGGGCTTTGCAGGGTATGCGGCTGTTTCGTACATGCAAGAGCGGCCAAAGCCAGATCTTACTGTCCGGGCATTGCTAAAAAGTGGTAATTCCCTATCTTATAAAATCCGTCCTGATGGGCTTCTCCCCTTCAGGTACGAGTATTCCTTTTTCTCTGCCTGCTTCTATGCATTTCAAAAGCCATGCCATATTGTTCCCAAGTGTCCGCATGGTCTGCATTCCTTCCTCATCCTGTATAACCTCTTCCGGTGTGCTTCCGTGAACCTGGTTCCAGTATTGGGATGAAACCACCGGCATTCCGCTGATTGTGAAATACTTGTTGACTTGATCAAAAGCTGTGGCAGCTCCTCCCCTGCGGCAGCTGACAACTGCGGCTCCGACTTTTCCTTTGAATATCCTGCTTTTTCCGTAAAACACCCTATGCAGAAAAGAAGTCAATTGTCCTGAAGCTGCAGCATAGTGTACGGGTGTTCCAAATACAAAACCGTCTGCCCCGGGGACCTTGTCCAGGAACTCATTTACACAGTCATCAATTATGCATTTCCCTGTTGTAAAGCATTTACCGCATGCCAAACATCCGGATATGGGCTTTGTACCCAGTTGAAAAATTTCGGTTTCAATCCCGTTCTTTTGCAATGTATCAGCAACCTCTTTCAGTGCAGTATAAGTACAACCTTTCGCATGCGGGCTTCCATTGACCAATATTACTTTCAACTTAAAAACCCCTTTCCCGATAATCCATGATTACCTCATAGGAGAAAACCTCTGACTCTGACCATCCCAAAATGAATTTTACCAGTTAAATATTTAGCCAGTCAATGATGTTTACATTAATAATCACTTTATCGTATATGATTTGAAAATAAAGGCTTACAGGCGAAAAGCGGTGAAGATTTTTGTGAAAGAGGATAGTGATTCACTATCCTCTTTTTTCTTTGTAATCGGTTATTTTAGTATTTTCCGAATTCTTTATTGCTTAAAATGATTCTTTTCGGATTATCTTCCGATATTTCAGACGAGCTGTTATTCATATTCGCAGTTGTTCTCATGTTTTCAGACATATTACTTAGCATCCTCATTACACTTGGATCAATATTTTTTATTCCGCCGTAAGAAACCGTTGCGTTTTTTATTTTTCTTAACTTAAATCGTGATACCTGCTCTTTCAAAGCATCAGCCTGGCTGGAAAGCTCTTCGCTTGCTGTAGCGCTCTCTTCAGCCGTTGCAGAATTTTTCTGCACTACATCCGATACCATCATAACTCCCTGATTTACCTGTTCAATGCCTGAAGCTTGCTCATTGGAGGCAATTGCAATATTTCCTATCAGCTCAGATACCTTCGAGACATCATCAACAATTTGATTTAGCGCTTCGGAAGTCTTTCTCGCAATTGAAGTTCCTCTTTCCACATTCTTTATAGATTCTTCTATCATTTCAGTGGTTTCCTTGGCAGCATCGGAGCTTCTTGCAGCCAGATTTCTGACCTCTTCGGCAACAACAGCAAACCCTTTCCCATACTGTCCTGCCCTCGCAGCTTCCACTGCAGCATTCAGAGCCAGTATATTTGTCTGGAAAGCAATATCATCAATAACTTTAATAATTTTAGATATATTATTCGAGGATATATTTATTTCTTCCATTGCTTTCAGCATATCCTCCATCTGCACCCTGCCCTGTTCGGCGTTTCCTCTCGCTATTTCGGCAAGGGAGTTTGCCTGATTTGAATTATCAGCATTCAGTTTGGTCTGTGTTGCTATTTCTTCCAATGACGCAGTAAGCTCTTCAATTGTAGAAGCCTGTTCAGCCGCACCTTTGGACAGATTAATACTTGAATCTGAAACCTGTTTTGCTCCTGCAGAAACCTGATCGGCTGCAGTATTAATATTTGAAATTAAATCATTCAGATTTTCCGCCATTTTATTAAACGCATTGGCCAGTTTGCCTATTTCTTCTTTTGTATCAATTTCAACCTCTACATCCAAATCTCCGTCTGCTATCCTATCAGCAGCAGCCGCAAGTTTTCTCATCGGATTGCTTATTATGCGGCTGACAAATATTCCAAGTGAAATCGCAATGACCATGGCACCTGCAATGACTGCAACATTGTTACTACTGCCGTATTTGCGGCAGCATCGTTTGAATGTGTCTGATTTTGCGCACCATTAACCTTTAATTCAATTAGCTTGTCAACTGATTCCCTCACTTCATCAGCATCAATCTGCATTTCTCCCTTTGTAAAGGCAAATGCTTCATCGTCCCTGTTTTCCAGGCAAATCTCCAACAGTATATCTATATCTTTTCTAAACTTATCCATCGCCTCTTCAAACATTTGAAAATACTCTAGAACTTCTTCCTGTATAATTGTTTTTTCAAAACTTTCTGCATTTACATCCACATTATTAAGATAAGTTTGCACTTCTTCATATGCTTCACGGATATCATCGGGATCATCATAAAGTATTAAATCTCTGGCATTTACTCTCGCTCTCTGAAACCATCTGGCCATATCTGCCACTTCAGAAAGCGGAACAGTCATATTTTCATACAAAACAGTGTCATTATAATTAATTCTTGTAATGTTTGAAATTCCAATGACCCCTACTACTCCAGAAATTATAGCTACAATTATAAAACTTACAATAAGTTTTACGCTGATTTTCAAATTATAAAACCACCGCATATTATTCTCCTCCTGGTTGTTATCTCATTTTGTTGATTAATGATACATCGGATATAGCAGGCAGTTATGTACCCAGGATATTGTCCATATCCATGTGCTTTTTGTAACTGTCTTAATATCACACTAATTGGTCTGTTATCAAATACGAATTATTAATTCTGATATCGAGGATATCATCTTAAACCATATCCAGAGCTGAAATTACTGCTATGCTGCCCCCCCCTCCTTTACTGTCCATGAAGCTTTTCTTGAAATTTTTTTCTGCTCATGAACATCATTTGTCAATTTTCTAACTGTTTTACCATCTTCTTAGGGTACATCCTGCCAATCATTCTGTCCCTTTCAAAAATGATTTGATGAGATTATGTAAACCATGGCACCATATTACCGTTCATTATATTTAATGGTATAAACTGTTATTCAATTGTATTATTTTGTCGTTTTTTTGATTATTTTGTCGCGGCAGAAATGTCAAAGCAATGTTTGAGTACAGGTCGGGTTTAATGTGATGAGGAACTAAACAGTTATTACTCCCCGATTGGTTCAATGGCAGACAAATAACGCACCATAAGCGATGAACCCGGCTTTAAAGGAACTTTTCCTGGTACCTGGCGATGAAGATATGATATTGTTGCAAGGGCAATGAGTACTTCCTTATCATTCCCACAGCGCTCCTACAGAAGTTTCATTGCATTTTCGTATTTACTAATATAAACCACTCCTTAAAAGGTTTTTTTTTTAATTATGTAACCGTAGCCAATGCACTTAGTTTACGATTACGAATACAGCTTTAACCACAATGCAGGACGTACACCGCCTGTACACCTGCCATCACTGGCATTGCCTTTCAGTACATTGTTTCCCTGCATGCCTATGTTTCCGTCGCCATGTATGTATGCAGCCCTGACATTGTAACGGCCGGGTGAGCGCAGCCACCACCACCATGATCCGTTTGCACCACGGAGTTTGGCTATCCGGTTGATGTTGTTTTCATCTTTTCTTTCAAGCCAATATCTTTGATTTTTCCCCCGGTTGTATAGCTTTGAGCGGCTGTCACCGAAATATGTACACACTTCCTCGATACTTAGCAGAAAAATTCGATCCTCCGTATCCTCTCCGCCCCTTGCACCATGCCACTGGTTATCAGGATTTTTATTTAACACCGGAATAATTCTTGACTTTTCTTCGGGACTGAATTTGTCATAGAACTCACCATTAAGATAACTTCTCAGAGAACACTCAGCCCATGTTATATCTTTATAAACGTTATGGTAGGATCGCTGGTCTATTATTTCTTCAGTTACAATCAAAGCAGAACCGTTCTGTAAATCAAGTATGCGCCAGTTGTATTCACCGAATTTTATTATTTCTCCAATTTTATGGTTTTCCATATTTCTTCTCCTTTATCGGGTACAGCAGATCAAGCTGCAAATAATTCATTTCCTTAACGAGAATCCTAAGCTTGCGCAGGACCAGGATTTGCTGCAAACGGTTAATGGCGTTTATGTCATAAGCACGGTAAGCATAATCGTCCTTTCTAAGACTTTGGAATCAGTCCCACCTGCTCATAATAGCGCGGTATTCTTGTGGAAACACCATATTTTCTTGATACCTGGTTATCGTCTGAATCTCCATAAAATAACCCCGTCTTTTTTATTAATTTGATTATAAAGTACGACACGGTGTCAAAGTCAAACAGTTTATAATAGTTTTTATGTAAATTATTGATATTTGACAGGCTATTACTACCTGCAATACAGAATTCAACTGTGTTCATTTACAAAAACACTGCAACTTAATACACGCTCGCAAAAATGAGCAATCATTGAAATAACAATCAGTCCGGTTTCCTGGTATACATAACCCATTCCCAGTGAAAATACAAATGAAGCTGCAATATCAATGGCCAGTTCTTTATCAAACCTTGTCTTCAGAAGAAAAGCCTGCATTAAAATTCCCAAACACCAAACGAGTGCCGTAACCATTACAGCATATAGATTTGATGACGAAACATCTGATAAGCTCAGGATTCCATATATAAATGACTGCATCATCAGTCTTTGCGGTATTTCCATCAGCAATCCGTCCAGTCCCCAAAACAGCAGCTCCTTTCCTTTCCTGCGTATTATTGACTTCTTTCTTGTAACGATTGCTGAGGTGATAACCACTGTCGCTATTGAAACAATAAACACAGTAACATTATGTAATCCATTATTCTGAACAGGATATATTCCCAAAGTTGATGCTATAATGAATACGGGTATTATGCTCGCGAATAATGCATTAAAATATGACAGCCACTGCATTTTTAATCTTTTTGTAATTATTCCGGCAAAGATATTTAATCCAAACCAGATACCGGATAAAAGGAATCCACAAGCATTAAACATAAAATGAACTTCAAAATATCCATAATATCTTCCTCTTAAATCCATATGTGGTTAATGAATTCTCAGGCTATAAACGTCAGCAAATTCAGGCGTTAAATAATACTATTATACCAGTATTTATCACATGTTTTAACAACTGTCGGTATAATAATAAATCATATGGCAGTCCCGGTATTAATCCTGTATCTCTCCCAATAACAACGAACCTTTTGGGTGGTTTTCCTTCTTCAATGAGCCTGTGTCACCATAAATATCCAATATCGCATAAATATTTTCTCACTATGTTCCACAGTGCTTAAACGATTTATTTGAACATCTGTTTAAAATTGCGGAATTAATGTCCTCATCAAAATGTAACCGCATATTGGCTTATGGTGGGAAAACAGCGAACAGGAAAAAAATCGCATAAGCATTGCCGGCTGGAATTTACAGGTAACTATTGATATAATGCCTTGTAGAGCATTCTTGGAATTAAATCGGAGGGTTATTTTATGACAGGGTATCTTGGTAAAAAAGTAAAGGTTGTAATTGACAGGCCTTTAGCGTCAAAACACCCTGAACACGATATCTTTTACACGGTTAATTATGGCTACATCCCTGGTACGGTTTCCGGAGACGGGAAAGAAATTGATGTCTATATTATTGGAGAGTTTGTCCCGCTGAAAGAGTATGAAGGTTTAGTTGTTGCAGTAATACACAGGAAGAATGACTGCGAAGACAAGCTGGTTGTTTCAAAGTACCCCGGCAAGTACAGCAAGGAGCAGATTGAAGCTCTTGTAGAGTTCCAGGAGAGGTTTTTTGATACTGAAATAATATGTCTTCCATCATAATACTACGGTCAATATACAAGGAGCCGCGATTTAAACCGGGATTTGCCGGGGACAAACAAAAACAGCCCCTGCTATATTAAAACAGCGGGGCTCCTTTTAAATCTGAATGCTCATCTGCAATATTCGGTTAGAACAATATAATTCTTAACATAACGTTTTTATTTCTTGTTTGCTGCAAGCCTGATAAAGCCAACATATTCGCCTGCATCCTTTTTAAGAATGGCAGTATCCTGCGGCCAGGGATTTTTGCCTGCCTTGTCCTGCGCTTCCTTCCACTTGACATACAACATACAGCCTTCAGGCATTGTGTCAGCCGCCTTAATGTCAACCAAACCTGTTCTGTCCCATAACTTTTTCCACCAGTCAATCGTATGCCAGCTCCAGCAGTCCTGCCCCCAGAAGTCTTTAAGGTGCTCCGGAACACCATCTTCAAAATCTTTCATCAGCCCTGGCAGCACAATGCCCAATATTCCACCGGGAGTTAAGAATTTTTGCATATAGTTTAAATACAAATCATCTGTTCCAAAGTAGATATAAGAGTCCACACAGATAATTGCGTCAAAGAACCATTCAGCAAAAGGCATATCCCTTGCATCTCCATGAATGGGGTAAATCCTGTCACCAAGTCCTTGCTGCCTTATCCTGTTCCAGTTATCCGTGGCTTCTATCCATAAATCATAAGCCCAGACCTCAACCCCGAACTCTTTTGCAAGAAAAATACTGCTTATGGCTTTTCCACAGCCCAAGTCAAGGACTTTCATGCCGGGCTTCAAGTCAATGGCTTCACAAAGCCATTCTGTAAGCCATAAAGCATTTATTCCCATGGAATTGTCTAGTATCCAGTCCGGATCATACTTGTTGGAAAGGGGAAATCTTTCATCGAAAAGAATATTATTTTCAATACTTATACCCATTGAAAATTCCTCCATTATTACATCATTAACAATAGAGGATTAAAACTTATCCAGTCAAGCCTTTATCCCCTATTATTCACTTCCTCTGCCTGATTTGACGCAATGTACACTTTCACACAAAAAACCCCTTTCAAAATTATTTTCCTTCCTGATTCTACCACAACATTTTGATTACATGCAGTATAATGATTCAGTATATTAATTTTTTCCATGTGATTTCCGTCGGTTGCTTCATACTCAGCCTTTTCAACAGGTGTTATGTTTAGCTGTTATCTTTACCTGGCGGAAAATTTATCCGATCAGATATGACGCGTTCTATAAAAGATGGTAAAATATTGCTTATAATTGCAGGACTAATGTGATATACACGTAAAATATACCAATGGAGGTCAACTATGAACATTACATATGACACAAGAAAGGATTTACCTGTCGATCAACTGTATCATTTGTTCTGTTCGGCAGACTGGGCGGAAGGCAGTCCCGACCCCGACATGTTGAAAAATTTCAACCTCCCTTTCATTAACTCAACCCTTGTAATCTCAGCTTGGGATAATGATCGCCTCGTTGGAGCTGTCAGGGTATTAAGTGATAATATAATCAGGTCGGCAATCTATGATTTGGTAGTTGATCCCGAATATCGAAACATGGGTATAGGTAAAGAACTTGTAAAAAGGTGCATTGAGCATTATCCGGATTCCGAATGGCTGGTTCAGACAGAAAGACATATCTCAGGCTACTATGAAAAACTTGGTTTTAAGACTTATAACGACGTGGTTTTAACCATACCGTCGAAATACCAACATCCGCCTGAATAGGCAGAATCAGACTGGTAAACTGTTTTTCCGTATTTGTTAATATATTGTAATAATTAAAATAAAGAAATGGAGAAGTCGAAATGGATTTATTGGCAAAAATCGCAAAACCCAGGCCTGCAGGTTCAGTTCAAAACAGCGAGATTACCGAATTCATAGGCTCGTACCTGGAAAGCCTGGGATACGGGACAAACAAGATACCATTCAGCTGTAAAGTATGGGAATCGGAGGAATCATTTCTAAAGATTGACGGAAAGCAGTTCACACTGCACGTAAACCCCCATTCGGAATCATTTGCCGGAAAGCGTAAAGCTGTTGTTGCAAAGAACCTGGAGGAACTGGAAAGAGCTGAATGCAAGGACCGAATATTATTCCTGGCAGAGGACCTGGCTCACGAACCATTGCAACCAAAGAATTATCCGTTCTATTATCCGGCTGAACATAAAGCAATTATTGATTGCCTGGAAGCGAAAAACCCCGCTGCAATCATCGCCGTTACAGGGAGAACGAGTATGAGCGGCCTTAAACCTTTTCCTTTAATTGAAGACGGGAATTTTCATATTCCTGTTGCAAGCCTTGACAAAGAGATATTTTCAGAAATAGAAGGTGGAGTACATGAAAAAGATGCGGAGCTTTCAATTGCTTCGCACAACTATAATGCAACGGCATACCAGTTGATTGCATCAAAAAGGGTTCCCGATCCCAAAGGTACAATTGTTATCTGCGCTCACATGGACAGCAAGTACAATACGGACGGTGCACTCGATAATGCATCCGGAGTTGCAGCGATGCTTTACGCTGCTAAAAATATTGTAAACAACAGGTATAACATTGATATTGTTCCGTTTAATTCGGAAGAATACTATGACCCCCTGGGGGAACTTATTTATCTTAATGAAATTGAAAAAAATAATAGAGAAGTAACCCTACTGGTAAATATTGATACTGTAGCACATGCCGGCTCCAAAGTGGCAGTTGCGTCTTTTAATTTTAACGAGAATGAGCAACATGAGTTGGATAATATAATGAACAGCTGCAGCAACATAGTTAAAGGCCGGCCATGGTATGCAGGAGATCATTCGGTATTTGTCTTTGGTGGAACAAAATGCATTTTGATATATGCTTCGGATTTATTTGAAGGATGTTTATCCTACACACACTGTCCAAAAGACACCACTGACCTGGTTGATGTGAAGCTTATTGAAAATGCCGCCGGGTTTATATGTAAACTTGTAAACAGTTATGAATAAAAAAGCCGGAGCAGGTTACGGCTTATGAACCAAGCTTAGCATAGAATGTTACTAAATTGCAGGGGATAATCCATGAATCACGACAAGAATAGCTATTATCAAAGGATGTGATGCAATGGCTCCTGAAAGGAAAATTGATTTTGCCGTTAAGGCATTTATACTTCAGGATGGAAAATTTTTAGCTCTGCATAAAAAAATAATTAAAGATGACTGGCTGGAGCTTCCCGGAGGCAGGATGGAGTTTGGGGAAAGCGCTGAAGAAACGGTAATCAGGGAAGTGTTTGAAGAAACCGGCCTTACAGTAAAACCTGTCAAACTTTTGGACACATGGAACTCGGTTCATGATGATTATCAAGTAACAGGCATTATTTATTCCTGCAAAATTGAAAGCGGTGAATTACGGCTGTCAAATGAGCATGACAGGTATGAATGGCTGACGGCAGACATCACAGGAATTGGTAAACTACATAAGGTTTTCAGGGACAAAATGATAAAGTGGGATTTTACTAACATAAGACAGGGATGAGACATGAGAACCGTCCCCCTGTCTTATATTGTTTGGCTTAATTCTCGGGAACAGCCGTAAACGTGAGCGGTCCTATGACACTGGCTGATGTTTCGGTTCTCGTCAGTTCAGCCGTAAGTGTATAAGTAGAATCAAATAAGGTTTCCGGGCTTTTGGCTTCTTTTTCGTGGAAGCCTTATTATTTATCCTGCATTAAACACTAAAGAATTTAATGGTTGAGAAAGCATTACCAAATGCTGTATAATTTACTTAAGTTACAGGTGCCCGGATATTGGGCGTGAACCATATAAGTTTGCATGATGTTTGTTTTTCACATGAAGATATATATGTCTCCATTCCGGCAGAACATATCTTAAAGACGGTCATGGAGTGATAAACGGAGGATTAAGCATGAACATCGGGATACATAAATTGTCGCCTGAACTTGCAGAGGATTACATACACTTTTTTGATACAACACCTCATTCCGAAAGACCCGGTTCTGACGACTGCAAGTGTTATTGTGTATGGTGGTGTAATGACGATCATGATATTAATAATATAGATTATTTATTATCAAAAGAAAAAAGGAGAAATTATGCCGTCCAAAAAATAAAAGAAAACAAAATACAGGGTTATCTTGCATACCATGACGGCAAGGTTGTGGGATGGTGCAACGCCAATACCAAGACCGATTGCCTTAAATGTTACTGCTGGCGGAGATTCATGAGTGATGTACCTGCTGATGAACTTGTCTCCGGTATTCGCGTAAAATCCATATTCTGTTTTCTGGTTGCGCCGGAGTATAGAAGAAAAGGAATTACAAAATTATTATTGGAACGGGTTTGTGAAGATGCTGCTGCTGACGGTTTTGATTTCGTTGAAGCATATCCGCTGAAAGAATATATTAATGAAGCCAAAGATTTTATGGGACCTGTAGAGTTGTTCAGGAAAAACGGTTTCATTGTTCATGGTGATACCGAAGACAAACTCATTATGAGAAAGCCGTTAAGATAATTTGGTTTTTGAATTAAAAACGCTGTTAATGATTTGCAAAGATAAAAGAAGAAGGAAAGATCAGGGATAGGAAAAAAACAACCGCGGGGAATGGCCACCTGATATAGTTTTACGGAAAGAAGAATTTATATATGCTGAATTATGTTTGGCCGATTGTTTTGATTGTATTATCAAATGTAATTTATCAAATCTGTGCGAAGTCGGTTCCGAAAGGAATGGATCCCCTTGCTTCCCTGACCATCACATATGTGATTGGTGCAGTGGCGTCGCTTATCCTTTATTACGCATTGAATAAAGGGGCGAATATTTTACACGAGTTCGGCAAGGTAAACTGGGCTCCTTTTGTATTGGGATTCGCAATTGTTGGATTGGAAGTCGGCTATATCTATGCGTATAAGGCTGGCTGGCATGTAAGTAAGGCACAGATAGTCCAGGCATCCGTGCTGGCAGTAATTTTGATTTTCGTTGGCTATCTGCTGTATAACGAAGCATTAACATGGAACAAAATTATTGGAATCATCGTTTGCCTGGCAGGCCTTGTAATTATCAACATGTGAGACATTGGGACGGTTCTCGTGTCTCATATTGTCCCGGACGGTTTTCATGTCCGTATTTATGCCTATAATCCCATATCTAGACTACCTGGAAAATATAAAATTTAAGGTAGTCGGTCTCAGGTACATTCCAGAGAATCGGATGATCTGGAGCCTGCTGGCGCGCTTCAATCTGCCTTAATGATACGGAGGCATCCCTTGCAGCGCTTGCCAGCATTTTACGGAATAAGTCATCGGTCATGAAGTGACTGCAACTGCATGTGGCCAGATAACCACCCCGCGGCAACAGCTTCATAGCCTTCAGGTTAATCTCCTTGTATCCCCGGGCAGCGGCTTGCACCGTCTTGCGGGACTTGGTAAAAGCCGGTGGATCAAGGATAATATAGTCGTAATCCCGGCATTTCTGATCCGCCAGTTTTGTCAACAGGTCAAACACATCCTCACACAGAAAATCCATTTTTCCATCCAGCCCGTTACGGATGGCATTTTCTTTTGCCATGTCAATGGCAGACTGTGAGACATCCACGCAAGTCACATGCTCTGCTCCCCCCAGTGCCGCAATCAAACCGAAAGAACCTGTATGGGTAAAGCAGTCCAGTACCCGTTTACCCCTGGCAATCCGGGCCACAGCTGCTCGGTTATACTTCTGATCCAGGAAAAAACCGGTTTTCTGCCCGTTTTCCACATCTACAAGGTATCTGACTCCATTTTCACATATCTCAGTAACAACAGATTCCGGCACAGGCATGCCTTCAGCCCGGTACCAGCCCTTATACTCCGTCAATCCTTCACGTACACGCAAGGCAATGTCATTACGCTCATATATGCCGGCAACGGTCTCGCCCATTTCAGCAAGAACATCCCTAAGGGCGCTGTAGAGCATGTCTTTTATAAGCTCCATGCCAAGGCAGGTAATCTGTACGGATAATATGTTGCCGTATTTGTCAACTGTAAGTCCCGGCATTTGGTCGGCTTCACCATGAATCAAGCGGCAGCATGCAAAATCTGCCCCGGGCATTACGGTTTTGCGGTAATGGATGGCATATTCCACACGGCGGCGCCAAAAGCGCGTGTCAAATACATCGTTGGCATTGCGTGAAATAAGACGAACTGTAATCTTGCTGGCATTATTATAAAAACCTGTACCCATGTATGCGTTTCCGGCAAATACATCCACCAGCCCGCCATTTTGAGGCTCACCCTCTATTCTGCGAATTTCTTCCCCATATACCCATGGATGCCCATCCTTGACACTGCGCTCTGCCTTCGGGGATATTATAACTTTCGGATACTGCCGTTCCTGTTTCATCTTCTTCACCTTTACCTATATAAGAATGATTTTCCGCGCTGATTGTACCATATTTATCACCTGCTTTCAACGCGGGTATTCCCGGGATGATGGAATAAAATACGTTCTGAAGGGATAAAGTATTGATTTTCATGCAGCACCTTGATTCTCCAGGCATGTTCCCATGCTTAGACAAAGTAATGGCATATGAAAGCTTAAAAATGGCTGCAGATCTTTGTCTGCACACCAAGGGACTTATATGTACAAAAATACAATGTTATGTCTAATAATACTCATTGACAAAATCAAAAAAAATTAATAACATATAAAACTAGCAAATAAATACAATTTAAACATACCTTACAAATGACGAATCGGACTGGCCAAAACTACTTGATGAAGACATACGAATACAGATAAAAAATTATATTATATTAGGTAGTGTCAAAAAAGTTATGAAAACAACGAGTTGATATTACAGAAATGTA